>ULQU01014307.1_pt1 | contig 69652 bp, 48 predicted proteins | sample 1954841 | NCBI WGS metagenome assembly ULQU01 (sample SAMEA4835664, study PRJEB28245) | human gut metagenome | biome: gut microbiome; material: fecal sample | place: Denmark | collected 2008
GTTTTATGAATCTACAATGTGTATTTTATCGGATGCTTACAGTCAAGTCAAATAAAGTAAATTATCAATGCATTTCCCTTTTCAGTGGCTTCAGATATCCTTATATAACGAAATCCCCTTATCAACTTACAGAAACAAGCTCAATAAGGGGATTTATACTATCGCTTCAACAAACAGGTCAACCGATTGTAAGGTCACCCTCCACTGTCACCTGGTCTTCCCATGCGCCAATGGAAGCACTTTCCACTACAATACCTTCACGACCGACCTTCAGCGTAATTGTACATTTGGCTCCGCTCTTCAAACTATTCTGAGGCTCACCTAACTGATTCAACAAATCACTTAATACCAAGGTCTTCTTTTGGTCGCCCACCGTAACATCTAATGTGACTCCGGAAGTTTCCTGAGGAACAAGATAAAACGAAGCAGTCGTACCAGTAGAAGTATATGTCGCTTTTTCAGACATTACTTCTTTAATCTCACCCTTAAAAGCATCTACCATACAACAATTCTTTGCATTCAAAGAAAGTGACAGATTTTCCAAATCACCAGCAGAATAACCATTCCCTTGAGTAAAGGTCAGGTCCAAGCGATGCAAAGCATGCCTAAAATTAAGATTTACCGCATAGGACGTTCCCACGTCAATGGTCTGAGCTGGAGACAGCAACAAATCTTTATTCTGAGCTGCCGAAACATTAAACTTAAACATTCCATCTGCCCCTACCGTCTGCTTGGGATAGCAAGCCGCCATCCTTATCTCCCTGGTACTTTCAGGTAAGTTTAATCCTCCCCACGTAATAGTCTCCTGCTGATATGCATAATCCATGGAAATATAATCCACATCCGATTTTCCCACACACAAGGTCATTACGTCCCCTTTGGTAAAACTACCGCTACCATCTGAATCCAATTGTGGTGCCCGCGAATGAGGAGAAACATTAGCCACAATCGTAATGGCCTGATCAGAAAAGGACTGAGTCGGAATTTCATTGGTTGTACAAGATACTGCCATCCATGCAGCTGCCAGCACATAAAAACAATTCTTTTTCATTTTATCACTCTATCTAAATTATTTATCATTTTATTTCAGGAAAAGCTTTCCGCCAGAGATCCTGACGTAAATCAACTAAAGTCAATGAACAAATTGTCGAAATCGCCTTTGACGGTGTTCCATCCATCTTGTCCAAGGGAGATAAGAAGGTCTCTCTCGTCCGGTCTCCAGAGCTTCCCGCCAATTTATATATTACTTTAAACCTTTTGATGGCCCCATAGTTAGGATCCTGATCAGACATGTTATTATCGCAGAAATACAAATAGGCCACATTACCATCTGCATCAAATTCTGCTCCCCAAATAGTCATGGCATGCATACCGCTACCTGCATTGGCAAAACCGAATACAGAAAAACCAATCGCCCTATTCGTACGGAAGGCATCCTTCATCCAACGGTTAAAGTTCTCTTTCGACATATTATGGGTTTCTGTAGCTACGGCATCATTTTTCGAAAACACCTCACAGAAAAAGCCTGTAAAATCCGTATTATAGTTCGCATTCAAATTCCGGCCGTCACCGTTAATGAACCAATTGACCCCACCGGTCTCCCAACTACCTAAGTTCGGGAATGACCTTTTGAAGAAATTAAAGACCTCACTATGATTCTGGTCGCTTTCTGTCATCTGACGATACTCCTTGGGACAAGGATTTCCCGGATATCGAGTTTCATATGCTTGCACATATTTACTGTTATGTTCCAACCACCAATGAAGTAAATTAGAAGCTGTGGCAGCCCAACACAAATTTCCATCTCCTCCTTTATAGTCGAACGTCTTGTTACAGTCATACCACCCACAACCTTCTTTCCAAGTAAGATAAGTTACATTATCAGGCAAACCATTATAATCATACCGAAACCAGACCCCTTCCGGGAAACTTGACATCCATACAGGATATGTTTGAAGCTCATTTATCTCTGGACAAGCCGGAGAATTTATGCCATATACCCAACGGGTCTGATTGGCAAATTCCGTATCTACTACATCATCTATCTCTTCAGACTTCAATGTCAGATTCAGTGTGGTCTGCATTCCCGGTTGGAACGACTGCACTTCCGTACTAAGCGAATAGGAAATCTCTTTTCCGTCAAAAGTCAGACGAAGCAATCCTTCTCCTCTTTGGTAATCATAAGCATCTTGTGGAAGAATAATAGCCGAATACGTATGGTCTGCCGTCTGCAGTGGCGTAACCCAGTAATAAGTCTTCTTCGGCAAGGCCACGCTCCCATCCACCAGCGAAATCTCACCGCTCGTACAGCTCCGTATCTGCAACTTCAAATCCTCCGGAACAGAACCTTTCAGATGAATATTAATCTGATGCAAGGCATGCTTGAACAATAACTTGGCTGAAGTATCTCCCGGCCCGACCGTAGTCCGGGCAAAAAGAATATCCGCTTCCTGCTTATTCGCAGCAAGGCTCTGATCCAAAGGTAAATTAAGAATACGCCGTGTTACATCCCCTACCGGCTGCGGCAGCACAGGAAACAAAGCCGATACAGCCCAAGTTCCCTGACCATCACCCAAGCGTTTCAAAGAAGGGGTCCACTTTCCACCCTCATACTGCAACCAGACGTTGGAGGTTTCTTCTCCGTCCTTCGTCAACACATCAATGCGATCGCCTTCCTCAAAATTACCACGACCTTCATCATCGATTACCGTACGACTGTCCTGCGACCAAGCTGACTTGACACACTCCAATTCCAATGTAAAGTCATTATTGTTCGATAAAGGAAAATCTTCTGTACGGTCGCACGATATCAGGCATACCCCTCCCCAAAAAAGTGCAGCCCACAGTTTTTTCAATAGCATCATCTATTCAAATTCGTTTTTCCATTCATTAAGATCTACACACAAACAAGTGCTATTGTTCAACACATTAGACCAGCACCTGATAGTTTTCTGTTTTTTTCACAAAAATAGGGAAGAACCAACATTTTTAAATAAACTATTTTTTCCGATAACAAATCGTACCTGTAGCCTGATTGGTAGGCATTACCAGCACTTCTGCAATCTGAATATGTGGCGGAACAGAAGCTGCATAATACACAACCTCGGCAATGTCATCGCCTGTAAGCGGGCGAATGCCTTCATACACAGCATCTGCCTTTCCCTTATCACCGCGGAAACGTACCACCGAAAAATTAGTCTCTACCAAGCCCGGTTTTACATTAGTCACCCGCAACGGCGTATCTACCAAGTCAATGCGTAATCCGTCGGACAGGGCTTTCACTGCTGCTTTCGTCGCACAATATACACTACCGCCTGCATAAGCTGCATCTCCGGCTACAGAACCGATGTTAATGATGTGTCCGCATCCGCGTTCCACCATGCCCGGCACAATCATCCGTGTCATGGCCAGCAAAGCCTTGATATTGGTATCGATCACTACGTCCCATTCTTCCAGCGAGCCTTCATATTCTTTATCCAGTCCGATGACCAGTCCGGCATTGTTGACCAATACATCAATGCTTTTCCATTTTCCCTGTAAGGAATCTACTGCCTGGCGCATGGCTTTCCGGTCACGCACATCGAACGGCAGAGTCAGTACGTCAACTCCCTGGGCTGTCAGTTCCTGTCTCAAGCTTTCCAGCTTCTCTACATTCCGCCCGTTCAATATCAGATCACTTCCCATAGCTGCAAATTTCCGTGCGCAACCTTCACCGATACCACTTGTGGCACCTGTAATAAAAATCAATTTTCCTTTCATAGTTTCATATCTTAACGACACAATAAGTCTAGTCTGTCCTGCTTATCCGGCTGCAAAGATAAAATGCTTTCCGACAAAAAGCTATAACCGGATTCATTCTTTCATCTTTATTCACTTATTACACCTTGCGCTCCATATTTTTTCAACCCTTTTCCGTATGCTTCGGACATATTCTCCAAAGGTATCAGCCCTTGAAGCCGGCTTAATGATTTGCACCGATCCATCAATAACTGAAAGTAAATATGGCAGCCAAAGCACCGACAAAAACAATCAGTATAATCAAAGATATGAATGTAATGCACAATCCAGCAATAGCCAGACCACGTGGAGCTTTCAATACGCCGACAAACGAAAAGATCAGCCCCAGAAGCCACAATATCCACCCCAGAAAAGGGACCCACGAAAAGACAAATCCAAGAATGGACAATACAAAACCGGCTGTTCCTGCACCGTTCGACTTCTTAGATTCCTGACGGACAATAATAGTCTGATGCATCGGATTGCCATTAGAAGCTGCGCCTACATTCATTGGATTCACAGCCCCGCAATGAGGACATATTGTCGCCTTATCCGAAATTTCGTGTCCACATTCACTACATTTTATCAAAGCCATAAGTCATTTATATTTATATGGTTAGAAACGAAAAATAATTTTCTGCATAAAAGCGAATCCCTTTATTCCGTACCACCGTACGAAGCAAAGGGATCCAGATTTTTTTCATTGAATCAGATCTATTCTACCACATACTTGGTAGACGGTCCGTATTGATTGTCACCCTTATCGGAATCTATCAGCGTCAGAACCAAGATAATAATACCACCGATTACCGGAATCAGGAGCAGCAACAACAGCAAAGCCGATTTGCCGCTGTCGTGCAAACGGCGTGCTCCGACAGCCAAACTGGGCACAACAGTAGCCAAACTGTAGATGATGCCGAGTACCCATCCTAAAAACGGAATCATACCAAGAACAAGTCCGATAATGAAGTTGAACAAGACAAAATACCAATATTCCGAACGGCGCGCTCTTCCTGAAAAGGTAGCGTATTTACTGAAACATAATTTGATGGCTTCGCCGAATCCTATCTGAGGCAACTGTTTCAAGACACCTCCACTGACAGGCGTTCCACACGAAGGACAAACGGTTGTTCCTTCAACCATTTCCTGTCCGCATTTAGCACATTTCAACATATCTTTATCACAATTTAAGGTTATAACAACTTATATCTCTAAACAAATTTATACTATTTTTATATAAATCATAACTTTACATTCAAAAAAACAGTAATACATGTTACATAACACATAAAAACCGACCTACATACTGAAACAATGCATGCAAGTACAAAATCTATCCACAAACGTTACAGTATGTTGTAAAAAAAAGTTATGAACAGACAGCACAATAACCCTAAAAAACTTTGTAGAAAAGAAAATCTTTTTAGCTACCTTTGCCCCGCTTTATCAAAAAATCATCATATCCATGACAACCATCCATAATATCCAAGAACTAGAAACTGCATTGAAGGCTCATACCATCAATATCACAATCAAAGACGAGAACTTCGGAAATGCAGTGCTCCTGGCAGGCAGAGTCCAGAACGAGACATTAAGTACCGCAATCCTGAAACATATCACCGGTACAGACTCTTTCAAGATCGCACTGGGTAGCGGTATCACCATACAAGTGAAAAAAGACCTGGTAGACCATACATTCAAGACATTGAACCTTTTTGACCTTTACAAGACAGAAATCGACATCGAAGACATCAAGACCAAAAAGATTAATCTCTTCTACAATTCATAAGAATATGCCATCAGGCCATCAATCCCGGATGCTTACTCCTTTCCCGACCTTCCGCCAACTCCCGGAGCTTTGTCGGTCCCAAATTTTTCAGCCAGATATACGCCTAGCATGATACATGCCGCACCGGTCATGGCAAGAAGACTCATCCGTTCCTGAAGGATAACGGATGAAGCCGCCAACGTAACAAGCGGACTGAAATAGATATAGTTAGACGCACGTACCGTCCCTAATTTCTTCAGCACTACATTCCACAACACAAAACATCCCAAGGAAGCCACAACAGCAAGAAAAAGTAGGCTTCCCCAAACCTTCGCGTCGGACAACAACTCACCCATCGCATCGTGAGGAGGCTGCATCAGGTATAACGGCAGAATAGTGACCAACCCGTAAAAAAACACCTTGCGGGTGATGAACACAATAGGATACCGGCCTGTCATCCTACGGATAATCAGGCTGTAAACGGCCCATGAGAAAGCCGCCAGCAAAGTCAGCAGATCTCCCGCCGGAGAAACCTTCAAGCTCGTATTCCCGTCGAACACGACCATAGCAACCCCCACCAATGCCAGCACCGAACCATATATCAGTCCTTTGGTAACCTTATCTTCCCGATAAAAGGCCAAGGACAGAAAAGTGGTAAAAAGCGGAGCCGTACAGAGTAGGAAAGCCACATTCGAAGCCTGTGTGATTCCCAAAGCCGTATTCTCGGTATAAAAATAGAGCGACCCTCCGAAAAATCCGGCAGCCGCCATCCATAGTTCATCTACCAGACCGGCAGTGAACAACCTGCGTGGAGAAATAAGCCATATTCCAATATAAGCAATGGTAAAACGATACAGAAAGATGTCTTGCGGAGTCAGTCCGTGACGGATCAGCTCTTTAGTTGCCACGTAGGTTGTTCCCCATACTACAACAATCAGTATAGCCAACAAATGGTAGTAGCCAGTCTTTAATCTCATATTTATCTCCTATCCACCGATTTTCGGTATAATAACAAATTCCGTTTCGGGATATTCCCGTTCCAGCAGGTTCCGGATATAGTCTTCTGTATCACGGCGGATAATGTCATCATCCTCTTCCGGAAACAGGTTATAGGCCACCGTATGTAGCCTGATTCCCCGTTTGCTGACGGCTTCCAGACTCAACAACGTATGGTTGATGCTCCCTAAACGCCCCGAAGTTACAAATATTAGCGGATATTTCTTCATGGCAATGTAATCTATTGTCAACATTTCACGGGTCAAAGGTACCATCAGGCCTCCCGCACCTTCCAGCAAGACCGCATCGTAACGCCTGCTGAGTTCTTCCGTTGCCTTTTCTATCTTTTTGAAATCAATCGGACGACAGTCTATCTCCGCAGCCAGATGAGGAGAACAGGGATAACTGAAAATCTCAGGCATGGTCAGTCCTTCCCTGTCTTCGGGCAGCAGTCCGGTACCCATCAGCCGACGGTGAAGTTCGATATCTTCCGAAATGTCCGTATTTCCTGTCTGGATAAACTTCTCGGTAATGGTACGTATTCCCTTTGCATTCCAGGTCTTGGCCAGATATCCGGTTGCATAACTTTTACCGATATTCGTATCGATACCACTTACAAAATATACATTATCTTTCATTCTGAATTCCTCCTTCATTTTCTACATATTATATAAATAGGATGGTATGTAAGCGAGACATTCCCATCCGGTTTCGTGTAACGTTCTTCATACCTCCGGCAGAAATCGGACAATGTCCTCTTGGTCCAACGGAAATCCCGTATTCCAGTCACTCCGGTCTCTTTCAGATGTCTCAACACCTCCATGGGAGATGAAAAAGACATGTCGACAAGTTCCTCTTTCGCATATACTACCTGATATTCTTTTTCCAGCCCGGAACGGAGCTCCTGCAGGCTCCGGTAAGGTAATGCAGAATCTGTCAATGAGGTTATTTCTCTCACGTTTTCCGGCCCGAAGGTACTGATTGCCAGGAATCCATCCTTATTCAACAAACTACGGCATCCGTTCAGAAAACGTTCGGGATATTCAAACCACTGGATGGCAGAACAGGAAACAATCAGATCCTGCCCTCCAGGAAAAGCAAGGGATTCGGCATCACCGGCCTCAAAACGGATATTCTTACCCAGAATATCGGTAAAGCACGACTTCATTTCAGAACATATATCGTTCAGAAGCAACTGTTCGGGATGTGACTCCAGTAAGAAATGACGGGTAAACAAACCGGTTCCGCACCCTACCTCCAGCACTTTCTTCCGGCTGGATACAGGTACATAGCGGTCTACCAGTCCCGAAAGACGTACGGCTATCTTCCGCTGCACATCCGCCTGCCGGGTATAGCTGCCGACAGCCTTCGAGAAACGGCGGCGAATCAGGGCTTTGTCCATATTTCCTCCCTTCCTCCGATCAAGCCGTCAAACAATCCGGCGTCATAATGGTCACAATCCACTTCACAGACCGGAGTATCCCCCCACGCCCTGTATTGGTTGACCGGAGGATATATCTTGTCACGCATACCGACAATGGCCTTGTCCCATTTCAAGGAATCTGCATATTCCTTTGCCGCAGTCTGCCACAGACACGCCAGTTCTTCACCCAATTCCTCCTCCGGACGATAAGGATGATGCGAAAGGAATTCCTTTACCTGCTCGGTGGTACCGCAGATTCTCCGTCTGAAACGGACCAGAGTAGCCGGAGAAAATTGATCCAACGTTCCCTTGAATATAGCTACCGAAATACCTTTCGTATCGTGTATCGGGTACGGGGTTCCGTTTACAGCCAACTTCAGGCTGAAGCTGTATTCATCATGCCCCGCCAGGACACGTCCGGCAGCCCACACTCCCATTGACCAGGCCAATAGCCGGATTTCCCGATAACCATCCAGCAATGTAAAGTCAAAATCCAGATTACGGTAATCAAAACAAAGCATATAATCATACCCTTCTGCTACCGGCCGGTCAAAAAGATGATCGTCCGCACCCCATCCCGAAAAAAAGAGCAACAGCCGGGAATTTCCTTCTTTCTTCAAAAACAACTGTTTCATTTCTCATTATATTTAATTGTAACAAGTCAGTCCAGAATCTCCAACAGGCGGTCCATGTCTTCATCTGTAACCGCAGCAGTCAAAGAAAAGCGCAATCTTGAAGTCCCTTCGGGTACTGTAGGCGGACGGACCGGCAACACATAAAATCCTTTGCGTTGGAATTCACAGGCCTTCAACACAGCCTTTCCGCTTTCTCCTACAGTCAGCGGAACAATATGACTCTCCGATGGGCAATCATATCCTTTGGCACGGACAGCATCCCGCAACCTAGCGGAAATGGCAGCCAGATGCTCCCGCTTTTCCTGCAATCCGTCCAGATGACCGAACACAAACTTCGTCCACGCCACATTGACCGGAGGCAAGGCCGTAGTAAAGATCAGTGTACGCATACGGTTTACCAGAAATTCACGCAACACCTTACGGCACGCCACATATGCACCTACCGAAGCCATGGCCTTTCCAAATGTACCGCAAAGGAAATCTATATCCTGTATACATCCCTGCTCTTCCGCCACGCCCAGACCATGCTTGCCGCGGACACCGATTCCGTGTGCCTCATCCACATAGAGCATGACATGGGGGTAACGCTTCTTCATCTCCACCAGCAAAGGTAACGGGGCGACGTCGCCATCCATGCTGAAAACACTTTCCGTCACAATGATTATCCGCTCATAATCCGCATGATTCCTTGAAAGTAATGTTTCAAGCTGACGGTAGTCCTGATGACGATAACGTATACACCGGGCTGCCGACAGACGTATCCCGTCGATTATGCTGGCATGTACGAGCTTGTCGGCCAGAATCAACGTATGTGAGTCAGTTACAGCCGGAAGTATTCCGGTATTCATGTGATAACCACTGCTGAAAACCAGTGTGCTTTCCGTACCGAATGTCTCCGCCATCAGTTTCTCCAGTTCAGTGTAGACCGAAAAGTTTCCGGTAAGTAACCGTGATGAAGAAGATGAGAAAAGAAATTCTTCTTCATCCAGTCCCGCCATGAATGAATCCCGGAGTTGCCTGTCGGCAGCCAGTCCCAGATAATCATTGGAAGAAAGATTCAGCAACCTTTCCCCATCCCGACATATCCATTTTTCACAGTGTTCCGCTTCCGGCAGGCTACGCAGGTTACCTTCCTGCTGCAACCCATCCAAGATTTCCTGATAATAACTGTCTGTTGTATCCATTTGTCTTTCTTATTGCATCATCCACATTACCTATTCCGTCTCCTTCACAATCTTGACCAATGCAGCTGTCAGCCTGGAAAGTTCATCAGGACGGATTATGAACGGAGGCATGATATAGACCAGTTTGCCGAAAGGACGCACCCAGATGCCTTCCTCTACAAACCTACGCTGCATCCACGCCATATCTACCGGCTTTTTCATCTCTATCACCCCGATAGCTCCCAACACACGGACATCGGCCACCTGAGGCAAGGATGCAGCCGGGGCCAGTTCCTTTTTCAGTTGGGATTCGATATGCCGTACCTTGTCCTGCCAGCCGGAAGAAAGCAACAGTTCGACCGATGCTTTGGCTACGGCGCAAGCCAGAGGATTTCCCATGAATGTAGGTCCATGCATGAAAGCGTTCGGATAATGGGAAGAAATACAGCCGGCCACCTCCTTGTTGGCCAGCACAGCCGAAAATGTCATATATCCCCCGGTCAGTGCCTTACCTATACACATGATATCCGGCTCTACTCCGGCATGCTCCCACGCAAAAAGCTTTCCGGTACGCCCGAACCCTGTAGCAATCTCGTCAAAGACCAGCAGCAGGCCGTACTGCCGGCACAAACGGGCAGCCTCACGTAAGTATTGCGGATGATAGAAGCGCATTCCTCCCGCTCCCTGTACTATCGGCTCCAGAATCAGACCGGCCAGTTCCCGGTGGTGCTGTACGATAATCTCCTCCAGAGGCTGTATATCGCACTCATCCCACTCTGCACCGAACCTGCACTGGGGGGACGGTGCAAAATACCTGACCGGTAACGCCGGACCGAACAGACTGTGCATGCCTGTCACCGGATCGCATACCGACATGGCGTTCCATGTATCACCATGATAGCCCGAACGGATAGTCACAAAATTATTCTTTTCAGGGTGTCCCGACGCAAACTGGTACTGAACGGCCATCTTCAAGGCCACTTCCACGGCCACCGAACCGCTGTCGGCATAAAAGATATGATTCATGGACGGAGGAACCAGGCCTAGCAACAGTTTACCCAGCGCAATAGCCGGTTCATGCGTCAGTCCCCCGAACATCACATGCGACATCCTATGAAGCTGTTCTTCTACTGCCTTGTTCAGATAAGGGTGGTTATACCCATGCACGGCACACCACCAGGAAGACATCCCGTCTATCAGGCGGGTACCGTCTTCCAACGTAATGATACATCCTTCCGCACTCTTCACCTTATAGGTAGGCAACGGATCGACGGTAGACGTATAGGGATGCCATAAATGCTCCCTGTCGAATTTGTCGACAATCAAATCATAATTCATAACCTGCCTCCTTTATACGTTCCACATCCTCGGATACCTTCGACCCCAATGTAGTAAGCAGATCGCCTACGATGGCCGAATTGATCCCGACATATAATGATTTACGTACCGCAGCGTCACTCAGCTGTGAACGTCCGCCGGCAAAACGGAGATAAGCCGTAGGATTGACAAAGCGGAACATGGCTATGGTACGGATAATATCTTCTTCAGACAACGGAGGCATGTCCTGCAACGGCGTACCTTTTATGGGCTGCAGCAGATTGATAGGAATGGACTGCACTTCCAGACCACGTAGCGTAAAGGCGAATTCTACACGTTGTTTCTTCGATTCGCCCATACCGATGATACCGCCACTGCAGACATCCATCCCCACCTTACGGGCTGCCTTCAGTGTCTCTATCTTCGATTCCTGCGTATGAGTGGTACAAAGTTCGGAGAAAAAGGACGGAGCCGTCTCCAGATTACAATGGTAACGACTCACTCCTGCCTCATGCAGAGCCCTCAACTGTTCTTCGGTAGCCAATCCCAGAGAAGCGCATAACCTGATTCCGCTATGTTCTTTCAGATAGGCGAAATTACGGCACAGCCCCGGCATTTCGGAAGAAAGCGGACGACGTCCACTCGTAACCAATGAAAAACGGGCTACACCCTGTTCCTCATTGGCTTTAGCATGGCGCAGACATTCCTTTTCATCGACCAGTCCATAACTTTCCACACCCGTCGCATGATGGGCCGACTGTGCACACCATTTGCAGTTTTCAGGACATTTTCCCGACTTGGCATTGATAATGCTGCACATATCGAACTGCATGGAAGCGAATTTGCACGTAATACGGTGAGAAGATTCACACAACTCCTCATAAGGAGCCTCTTCGAGTAACCACAAGGCTTCTTCCGGCGTAACCGAATCTCCTTTTTCTATTTTCAATTCCAGATTCTTGAGCATATCATAAAATTATTTAATAAGGAGGTATCCGGCCTATATAAAACAAGGTGACGGACAAGTGAAAACCTTTCCTTCCTGAAGATTGACACTTGTCCGCCACCTATATAATATGGCAGTAACCGCCCAAAAAAAACAAACGATCAAAAGACAACAGCCGGTACCTGCATTTCCCGGCACACAAGACCGTAAGGCACGAACCTGGAAAACAGAAACATATTCTGCCACCACATTCCTCCATAACGAATCTGCTACAGAATCGCGGACAGCCTCATCATCGGGACTATATCCCCCCATATCATCATCACACGCTATATGTCCGGCATAACCGTTGCTACAGCCAACCCGACACCCGGTCTTGCTCAAAGCTCTGTCAGCAATTCCCAGTGTCACGCTACCTATAGTCACATGACAATGCAGACTGCAGAGCACAGCATATTTCTTCCGGCTCCAACGGCGGAAGCGGACCATTCTGTCTGTATGATGTAACGGCTGTCTATACATAAAATTCTGTTTGCTGCAAAATTAGCTAAAATCAAGACATCTGCAAGACAATGCCCTGATAAATCTGTTTCCGCATACGGCAGTACCGGCTCCATGGTCATCCATGCCAAAACAGTTATTTTATCACTCCAGTGAAAAGAACTTATCACCCATGTGATAATATCCTTTCACTGAAGTGATAAGCTATCATCACCCAAGTGATAAGATAAAAGCATCAAGTCTCATACCCGGATCAAGTCAATAAACATCCAATGTAACCTTTTCCCCCGCCTCTTCCGGCTGCTCCGGAATCTCTTTTCCGTTGACCGTACAACCGGTAAAACGGACATTCTCTGTATTCATAAGGTAATAAGGAAACTTGGCCTCCTTTACATGGAAATTGTCGATCTGTATGCTACTGATACGATGCTCGTCATTACCATCCATGAACACAGCATAATTGTCGGCCTTACCTGCCTGCACATTGCTGATACGGAAATTTTCATACAAAGCCTGGTAATTACCTCCACGGAATCCGAAATAGTTGGTTTCAAAACGGAGAATGGCACCTTTGGCCCGTTCAATCCGGATACTGTCGACCACCACATTGCGTATATAACCTCCCCGGTCGCGATTCGACTTGAAATAAATGGCGTTCTTGACCGTCCCGATTTCAATGTTATCCATATAGACATCCGATGTTCCCCCCGACATTTCACTACCGATACAGAGCCCGTTACACTCCGAATGGAAAACACAGTTCCTGATTACAATGTTTCTGGACGGACGTCCTATGAAGCGCCCGTCGGTATCACGCCCGGATTTGATGGCTACAGCATCGTCACCGGTACGGAACGTACAATTCTCGATCAGTACGTTCGAAGTGGATTCCGGATCACAACCGTCATTATTCGGAAAATGACTGTCGATTGTCACCCCACGCACAATCACATTGTCACAATAGACCGGATGAATAGTCCAGAATGGTGAATCCTTGACCGTGATACCCTCTATCAGCACACGTGAACAGCCGAACGGCTGGATACATGAGGGGCGCAGTACGGTCCCCTCACCGAAAACACGTTCATGGACAGGCACCAGCTTGTCGCCCATCTCACGCAGGCGGTCGCGGTCATAGGCCTCAATCCGGCTCCATGCGGCAAATTCCTTACCGCCTTGTGCATCAATGATCCCTTTTCCTGTAATGGCGATATTACTGGCATGATAAGCGTAAATCATCGGTGAATGGCCATACAGTTCGGTCCCCTCCCAACGGGTATGGACTACGGGCAGAAAATCGGAAGCCTTTCCGCTGAACTGCAGACAGGCACCTTCCTCCAGACGGAGATTCACGTCACTTTTCAGGTGCAAGGTCCCGTTCAGGAAATATTTTCCCGGATTGACCTTGACCGTACCTCCTCCCGCCAACGAACATGAATCGACAGCATTCTGCAGCACCTTCAGTGACCGGAGGGTATCAGCCGGAACGTCCACCACGACAGTCCGGTCAGGGAAAGAAGTAAGTGCAATGCTGTTGATAATCTGCTGTTGGGGAGTAAGTTCCGTTTCCGAAGAAGTATCCTTCACAGTGCATGCCGACAACAAACCACCTACCATTAAGAATATCACACCCCATTTTATCTGTTTCATAAATTCAGTTTTTTAAATGTAATTACTCCGATTGAGGACCGTCATGCCGATAAACGAAATCATCAAAACCAACCGTCCCTTCCGATTTCTCGGTATTATAACAATAAAGGCCTACACGTACTCCTTTCCAGTTCCCGAACTGCATGGTAAAGCTGTCGCCCATCTGCCGGAATGACTTACCGTCGGCACTATAGGCCAGCGCATAACGGTTGGCTGCCGCATCCGCGGTCATCCGGAAATAGACCGTTCTGCCACCGAACGGCAATGTCTGTACAACCTCCCCGTTCTTTTCCAGATACAGGAAAACCTTACCCTGCCGTTTCATCAGTCCGACAAGTACATTCCGTTTCCCGATACATGCCAAGCCACAACGCTGTCCTTCGGCTAAACCTCCGGCCAGCATCTTGACCGTAGCTTCACCAAGATAACCCATCGTTTTCTGTGTAAGGGTATTACGTGCCGACAAAAAATCATCGGCCTGCAAAGCATGCAAGGTAAGTGTCCCTTTCTTTTCGGTAAGCGACCATGCCCCATCTGCCGGATTATGGTTGAACTGCCACTGCAAAGACAATTCCGGAGAAGAGAAAGCGTCATCCGTCTGCGGTACAGACGGTGGCTGTACCTTTCCGGTCTTCGGTTTGGTCCATACACGTACAGGCTCCCCTATACCATTCATATCCATATCCACTCCGATTACGGGCCAACCGTCTTTCCAATGCATCGGCTGGAGATGTACCACACGGCCCAACGGATCATATTGCTGGAAATGGTAGAAAAACCACTCTCCTTGGGGAGTATCGACAATGGCTCCCTGGTGAGGACCGTTGATTGAAGTGCTCCCCTGTTCCAAAACCACCTTCTTTTCATAGGGACCGTATATATTCTTCGAACGGAGAATAGTCTGCCATCCCCCCTGTACCCCTCCCTCGGGAATACTCAGGTAATAATATCCGTTCCACTTATGAATCTTGGTACCTTCGGCAACCGGTCCGGTATAGACCGTACGACCTTCATCCAATAGCTTGGTACCGTCGGCACTCATCTTATGGATAATGATAGGACCCGCTCCATGTATGCTCCGGCCCAGGTAAGCCTGTCCGTCCTCATCCCAAAACGGACAAGGATCTTCCCATTTAGGAACATTGCAGACATTCACCAGCGGAGTCCATGGTCCGGCAGGATCCGTAGCATTCGTCATGAAAAGTCCCTCATGCGGAGTACAGAAGAAGATCCAGAACTTACCGTCGTGGAAACGGATGGAAGGTGCCCATGAGCCTCCGGCATAACGCTGGTTGCTATCCCATCCAGGATAATCGAACCGGGAATACACCTGTGAAAGCAGGCGCCAGTTGACCATGTCATCCGATTCAAGCACCTGCATTCCCAGGAAATGGAAATCAGAGGCGACCATATAATATTTGTCCCCTACACGAATTACGTCCGGATCGGAATAGTCGGCATTCAGGATCGGATTCACATAAGTGCCGTTCCCCTGGTCTCCCCATACGGGAAGGACATCTGCCTGCCTCATCCCAACATCCTGTGCCATCAGAGCACCGGCCAGTCCGCTTATAATAAATAAAGCTAATGTACGTTTCATTCTATATATAATTCAGTTAAAAGAACCATATGCAGAAAAGCTTCCCGCATATGGTCCTTCAATATAAAATAATTTATCAATATCCCGGATTCTGTTCCACCTGTGCCTTATTCAGATCTATGGCAGCCTGAGGAATAGGACGCAAAATCTTATACTTGCCGTCAGGACCTGTCATTGCAGCCTCCGATACACCGTCTTCATTATATTGAGTTACATATTCAACCAATTTATGAGTACGTTTCAAGTCTGTCCAGCGTACATATTCTCCGGCCAGCTCACGGGCACGTTCATCCAAAATGAAATCAATCGTAATGTCACTACCCTTCACAGACATATCACTTTCAAATCCAGCTTTTACCGTTCCCGGACGTTTCCGCAAATCATTGATCATTTCAGCAGCCTTTTCCAACTCATTCTTTTTATAATATGCCTCTGCTGCTATCAGATAAGCTTCTCCCAAACGTGCCAATACAACATCATGCATACTACACTGTGTACTTCTGTTTGAAATGGAAGTTTCCGTATAATCATCAAATTTCTTGATGCAGGCATTTCCGAAATCCTGTGAACGCCGGTCTTTATACGTTGCTGGCTGTCCATTGGACGGAGCGATACCTCCTTCGGCTATTGTCTTGCTGACAACCGTCTCAGCCTTGATTCCATTCGGATCATCGGCCCTCCATGCTTCAATATCAGCATCTGTAGCCCAAGCCGGTGCATAATAGTACAGGATCTTGGAGGTAGGATTCGTATAATAGTCGAAATAAGCTTCATGGAACTCCAACATAAAAGTCTGTTCCAGACGCCCGTCACCCCGGGTATACATTTGCTGCAAACGTAATGCCGGAGCAAAGTTTCCGTCAATAGCCTTATTTCTAGGCTTCTCTGCTCCACCCTGATACGCTCCGAACTGTGCCTGTTGATAAGAACCGTCCTTCACCGGGTCTTCAACGGAAGAGCTGCTGAACTGTACACTCCAGAACAATTCCGCATTATCCTCATTATTCACATCGAAAGCTTCTTCAATTGACAAAGTCGGAAACTCACCGTCAATCGCATCCAATGCATAAGTGATTGCATTGTCAAAATCAGACGCTTCTGCAATATTCTCTTCCTGAACTTCATATCCTGTGCCATCAAGCCATCCTCGAGTCAGATACGCCTTGGCAGCATAAAAGGCCGCCGCCCTCTTATTGACTCTTCCCACTCCGGAAGATGAACGGTCCAGCAGATGAGACTGATCAGAAGCCAAATAGACAAATTCATCAATAATAAACTTATATACATCCTTCAAAGAAGCACGGGCGTGGCTCATCTCGGCCGAATCAAACATTTTAGTATTCAACGCAACTCCACCAAACTGCTGCACCAACTGAAAATAATACCATGCACGGATATAGCGCGCTTCATCGATATATTGCAGACGGGAAGGTGACTCCTCAGTCGTTTCACCATAAGCTATGACACTGTTTGCGAGCTGTATCCCTTTATAGCAACTGACATAAAAAGCTTCTATGTTACTGTCGTCCGTAGTATAGGTATATTGCCCCATAACAACTCCCTGACTCTTACCGTCGGCGTAAATATCCGTACCGGCAACAAACATATAAGGCTGTACATTATACAATTCACGCATTGAAGAATAGGTACTGTTCATCAAGCTCGTAAAGCCGTTCTCCGTATTGTAGAAATCAGAAGAAGGAACATTCGACCTGTTATCCTGCTCCAGAAAATCAGAGCATGAAGAAAACGCAAAGGATGCGATCAACGTATAGATAAATATCTTTTTCATAATGATATCAGAATTTTAAGTTTATACCAAATTGCCAGCTTCTAGAACTTACACCACCGGTTCCGTCACCCACTTCTGCGTCAGCCCATTCCGGATCAAAACCTTTATACTTTGTAAAAGTCAACGGATTCAACACGTTTGCATAAATACGCAGATTGGATATATGCAATTTTTCCAACCAATGTCTGGGGAAAGTATATCCCAATGTAATGTTCTTCACCTTCACATACGAATTGTCAACGAAATTCTGTGCACGATCTTCATTACCGCCTGTCATCCAGAACGTTCCTCCACCCTTACCGTTTGTACCATTGGTCGGGAACGGATATTCACCGTAATGTGTCGATTGCTGGGTTGTAACGGATCCGTCTTCTGCCAAGACCGGCGCCCCTTCAGGAACATAAAAATCCATCTTGATACGGTTCATTCCACGTTGGGAATAATCGGTAAATTCACCCATAAAAGGAGAATATACGGTTCCTCCCTGACTGACATATACGTTCACACTGAAATCCCAGTTCTTATATGCGAGATTGGAAACAAAACTTCCGGTCCATGTAGGAGCACAATGACCGAGAATCATCTTATCATCAGCATTTATCTCCCCATTTCCATCCTTATCGTATACCTTCATTTCACCTTCATAGAATTTTGTCTTCATATTCGGGTCATTGGCTATAGCCTGCGCCTCTTCCCGGGTACAAATTCCTGTATATTTATATCCATAGACAACATCGATCGGATGACCTATAAACCATTTGTTACCTACCAGGTCCTCCGTACCGCCATTCAATTCCTTGATGGTATTGATATTACGGGCAAATGAGAACGATGTTTCCCAATTCCAGTCCTTTGTCTGTACATTCACCGTATTCAATTGGATCTCAATACCTTTATTATTCACTTTACCGACATTACTGATAATAGATCCGGTATAGGAGCCCAATTCATACGGAGTCTGCATTTCCATCAGCAAATCTCTGGAATTCTTGTTATATACATCAACAGTACCATTGATCCGGTTATCCAAGAATCCAAAATCCAATCCCAAATTGAATTCAACCGTTTTTTCCCATGTCAGATCCGGAGTAATCATAGTATATCCAAATCCATTGGCTACCGATCCTCCGAAATTATAATAATACTTGATGTTGGCCAATGCCTGCGTATCATACGGACCGACTCCGGCATTATTTCCCGTAACACCAAAACTGGCACGCAGTTTCAAGTTACTTAACCAATTACGGGTAGAATCCATAAAACCTTCTTCGGAAATACGCCATGCCAACGCAGCCGACGGGAACATACCCCAACGGTTACCTTTCTGGAACTTAGAACTTCCGTCCCAACGGGAAGAAACAGTAGCCAGATATTTTCCCTTATATGTATAATTGATACGGGCTACATAAGAAAGCATTGTCACACGTTCATAATAACTGGACTGACTCTGGACTGTACCGGAACCTAGATTATGCCAGTCAACATCGAACGGCATATCTACAACCCCCATGTAATCACCTTCCTTCCGCTGGTCATAAACACTGAACAAAGCCAGCACATTGATATTATGGTCACCAAAAGTTTTCAGATAATTGGCCTGTGTATCCCATGTATATGAGAAAACTTCATCATTATATTTTTCTGCCATGTTCGATTTTCCGTAACGTGACTGAGTATGTCCGTTATAGAACGTTCCCCGCTGGGTCTTCGAATACATGGGAGAAAAAGTAGTCTTAAATATGAGTTCCTTCAACGGACTGTATTGCAGATAGAGATTCGCCATGACATCATACGCACGCGTATCATCTTTCGAGTTTTCACGGTCGACCAACGGATTCACATTTGAAGTCGGACCTCCTCCGTTAGGATATATTGCAGCATCCTTACCCGGCTGTTCGATAAGTTGTCCGGCATTTTCCCCTTCCCAATAATAGGCTGGCATGGTAGGTGTCATACGGAAACCGGCCAATACAGAGTAGTTACTTCCACTCTCTTTCAAGGAAGTGGCCATATTGGTAGAAAAGCCAACTGACAATTTATCTGAAATCTTATGATCTAACGCTCCCTTCAGGTTCCATCGTTCATATCCGTCGTATAAAACACCGTCTTCCTGTTGATATCCTAACCCGACACGGTAGCTCATGTTCTTGGAGTTACCTGTAATGTTCACAAAATGGTTCTGCTGTGATCCGGTACGGGTCACCAGATCGGTCCAGTCTGTATAATTCTTGGTTTGATACATATTCTTGACAACCGGACTTCCTCCTCCCCAGAAATTCTCATAATTGGCATCCGTCATGTTCCAAGTAGTCAACCCTGTACTTGCGTCCATCGAAGACTCCAAATATCTCCAGAATCTCCAATTCATAAAGCTGTCACCATCCATGAAATCAGGCATGTTGGCCGTAGTCTTCACACCATAATAGCCGTCATAACTGACAGTTGCCCGTGATTCATCGGCCGTACCTTTTTTAGTCGTTATCATTACAACACCATTCGTTGCACGTGATCCATAAATGGCGGTGGAAGATGCATCCTTCAAAACATCAACCTTTTCTATATCCATCGGATTCAGGAAATCCATATTATCACAGACAACACCGTCAATTACATATAACGGCTCGGCTTCATTCAACGAACTTTTACCTCGGATCTGAATTTTAAATCCATCACCGGCACGACTGGACGACTGGGAGATATTAACACCTGCTACCTGTCCCTGCAGACTTTCCATAACGGATGTAGAACCTTTAGAAGCGATAATATCGGATTTCACACTACCGACAGCACCTGTAAGGTCTGATTTTTTTACGACACCATAACCGACTACCACCACCTCATCCAGCAACTGGTTATCTGCCGAAAGGGTGATCGACAGATTCTTCTGGGTTCCCACCGTAATCTCCTGTGTCTTATATCCGACATAAGATACCACCAGAACGGCATCGGACGGTACATCGAGAGAAAAATTACCGTCGAAATCCGTTATCGTACCAATCGTAGTGCCTTTTACCAATAAGGACACACCGATCAATGATTCACCCTTGTCATCGATTACCTTACCAGAAATGTGTATGTCCTGTTGGGCTATATTGCCAGCAACATGACCATACATACCGGTTTCAGGGCCAGCCCAAACATAACCGGAGACCGTTGATAAACCTAAGCATAATCCATACGCCAGAAGCGTATTCTTTGATAAATGTCCTTCAGCCCGGTTCAGCCTAGAACATAACTGACGATACTTGTTTTTCATGTATAGTAAAGATTAAAATTCACTCGTAAATGAAAATAAAAAAATGACTTGCCAAGTGGAATTTCTAACACAATAAATGGAAAATCCGGCAAAACCTGCTGAACAGCATAAATCTGAATAATAAAAACGGTACTTCTTTCAATTTATTCTTTATTTTTGCCCTGACACATTTTATCAATACCATGAAACACATCTTCCTTGTATCACTCATATCCTTATTGGCAAGCATTTACACTGCAGCTACCACATTACCTCAATATGCGGTAAAAGGTTATACAATCCATGACGGTCTCGGACATGGTCTGGTAAATGACATTCTCCAGGATCACAACGGCATATTGTGGTTCGCTACCTGGAACGGACTAAGCAGATTTGACGGATATAACTTCTACAATTACAAATCGCAGGCCGGCAACAAAGTCCTCTTCAATAATAACAGGATACTTTCTGTCAAAGAAGACAGTCTGGGGTTCCTGTGGGTCTACTGCTACGACAATTCAATTTACCGGTTCGATCCCTGGTATGAAACATTCCTCCAGGTCCGTGTAGACAATATAACATCGGCCGACCAGATCAGGATCTTTTCCAACGGCATCGTATGGTTCGTCCCGCAAAACGGGAAAGCTGTCCGCGTCCAGAACTGTCTGAAAAAAAGAAAACTCAAATTCAGCCACTTCGCCCAACCTGCCATTCACCCCTTCAAGAGCGTCAACAATGTATTCCTAGACCAGCAAAAAAAAGAATGGATATTGACCGACAACGGAGTATATCTGATCAAACCCGGACACAAGACATTACAGACAATTATCAAAGGCGACAATTTCCATTCGGCCGCCGAAACTGACGGACAAATCATACTGGGAACAACAAACGGCAAGATATACATTTACGACAAGAACAGAAAGCAGTACCGTTACAAACAACTAGAAACCCACGCTAACATTACGGAAATCCTTAAATCAAATACAGGTTCCTTGCTTTATATAACAGACAGTGACGGCTTCTTCATCGGAAAGGATGATCAGATTACACACGTTTCAAAGAAGTCGAACCCGGAACTGGCCGATAACCACATCGAATCGGTTTACATTGACTCTAAAGGCATGATATGGCTGAGCCACCAGGTTTTCGGGGCAAGTGTATACAACCCTTCGACACATAAATTCACCTATTTTCTGAAACACGATGAATACGGACAACCTCTGACCACGGAAACCGGCATGATTATCTTTGAAGACAAGAACCAGATACTTTGGGTACACCCTAAAGGAGGAGGACTTTCCTATTATGATAGAGAGAACAACCGGCTCGTGCCGTTTAACATAACACAGGATGCCGTTCCATGGAGGTGTAATGACCGCTGTTTCTGCATCACGACCGACAGACAAGGGAACTTATGGATGAGTACCCAGTCTAAAGGACTGAACAAGATTACATTCCAACATAATTTCTTCCATCTGTCCACACTGGACACACAAGATCCCAATTCATCCCAGAATGAGGTAAGAGCCATCTTCGTAGATAAGGAACAACGGACCTGGGTAGGGACACGCAATATGGAACTGATCATACTGGATAAAGACAAAAAAGTGTCGGGACGCTTGTCCTTATCCGGCAAAATTGTCTCCCATGAAAGCACCGATACACAAATAGGAAAAGTCTACAATATCTTCCAGGACAACTCCGGGAGCTATTGGATTTCAACAAAAGGGAATGGAATCTACCGTCTCGTTCCACAAGGCAGAAATACATTCAAGATCAGCCAATTCCGTCACAGTCCAGCCAATCCTTACAGCCTGAGCAGTAACGATATCTATTTTGTATATCAGGACAAAAAAGGAAGGATATGGATTGCGACATATGGAAACGGAATCAACTTGGTAGATACTTCAACGGGAAAAATCAGGTTCATCAACCACAACAACCGGCTAAAGAACTACCCGATCAGACGATATTACAAAACACGCCATATTACCGAAGATATATATGACAGAATATGGATATCTACAACTGCAGGAGTCCTTGTTTTCGATGCCGACTTTTCCAAAGTGGAAGATATAGAGTTCCTTGAACAGTATAGGGTATCTAAAGACAATACCAGTCTGAGCAATAACGACGTACATATGATCAAATGTCTGCCATCCGGCAGGATATTCGCGGCGACATTCGGAGGAGGATTGGATGAACTGGTTGAATTCAAGTCGGATAAAGCCGTTTTCCGTTCCTATTCCCAGAATAGCGGCCTTGTAGCCGACATCATCTATACAATTCAGGACGACCATGCCGGGAACCTATGGCTGGCAACCGAAAAAGGATTGATCAAGTTTAATCTCAAGGATAAAAGCTTCGAGCACTATGACAATGACCTGCAAGCGTTCAACATCCAATTCAGCGAAGGTGTAGGAACATTCGACAACCGACAGATCCAATTAGGAACCAACCGAGGTATCTTCTACTTCAACCCTGATGAAGTTTTCAAGAATACATTCATACCACCTATTTTCCTGTCTTCACTAAATATTGACAATAAAGAAGTGACCCCTAATGACAGCACCCGGATATTAAACAAAGCAATAAATGAAACCCGGATCGTAAAGATTCCGCATACAGCCCATATCGTATCCCTCAAATATTCGGCCCTCGACATGTCCAACACGGAAGATATCCAATATGCCTATATGTTGGAAGGATTCGACAAGGAATACCGGATTGTCAATGACAGAAGGGAAGCCATCTATACCAACCTGCCACATGGCAAGTATGTATTCAGAATCAAATCGACGAACAGTGAAGGCGTATGGGTTGACAATGAACGGACTCTGGACATTGAAGTACTGCCATCTTTCTGGGAAACCCCTTATGCCAGGATCCTTTATGTACTGACAGGAATCCTCATATTAATCCTGATCTTGAGAATATATACGATTTTCTACAAGTTGAAAGACAAAGCCCTGAAAGAAGAACTTATATCCCAATTTAAAGTAAAGCTTTTCACCGACATTTCTCACGAGCTAAGGACTCCGTTAACATTGATTATCGGTCCGTTGGAATCCATTTTACAGAAAGATTCCGTACAAGATGAAACAAAAAGGAAATTAAAGACAATCAAGCATAATTGCGACCGTATGCTCAATCTGGTAAGCCAAATCCTGGATTTCAATAAAGTACAGAACAACAAGATGAAACTTTACGTACAGGAAACCGATCTGTTGCCATTAATAGACCGGATCTTACAAGATTTCTATGCACTGGCCGAAAAACGTAATATAGCCCTTCATTTCGAACACTCCATAAACCAGGCCTATGTATGGTGTGATGTTGACAAGATTGAAAGGATAATCTATAATCTGCTTTCCAACGCATTCAAATATACCCCTGACGACAAAAACATATACATCAGCATCGAAGAGACGGAATCTGCTTTCATAATCGGCATTAAAGATGAAGGCATAGGAATCAGCAGAAAATCCCAAAAGAAAATATTCGAAAGATTTGAAAGTAATACTTACCAGGATTTCATGGCCAATCCGAGTATAGGCATCGGACTTTCACTCGCAAAGGAACTGGTAGAACTGCATAAAGGTACAATCGGAGTAGAAAGTGAAACAGGAAAAGGAAGTTGCTTTACCTTCAGCATCCCCAAAGGGAAAAACCATTTCAATAAAGAGACAGAATTTATCCTGAATGACTCAACGGCCCACGACATCCGCTATCCGATAATAAGGGATGAAAATGAAGAATGTAAAACCATCAATCCGGATAAAAGTAACGATATCATGCTGATAGTTGAAGACAATAACGAATTGCGTGAATTTATAAAGGAACTGTTCTCTTCCGATTTCCAGATTATAGAAGCCTGCAACGGAGGCGAAGGACTGGAACAGGCCAGAAAATATATTCCAGACATTATTATATCTGATATCATGATGCCTTACAAAGATGGAATCCAGATGCTGCAAGAATTGCGGCAGGATATAACGGTGTGCCATATCCCGACCATCCTGTTGACCGCCAAAGCAGATATTGAAAGCAGACTGAAAGGACTAGAAACAGGCTCGGACGCATATATAGAAAAACCCTTCAATGTCTCCCATTTACAGGCATGTGTAAGCAATCTGTTGGCACAAAGAAAAAGGCTGCAGGAATACTACCTTTCATCTACTGCCAATAAAACGGATCCATCTGTCCCGAAAGAAGAAATAACGACTTCCTTATCTTCAAAAGACATTGAATTTCTGGAAAAACTTACTGCCATCATGGAACGGGAAATCAGCAATCCGGACCTGTCAGTCGATACTTTGGTGGAATACTTTAACTTCAGCCGGACTATTTTCTTCAGGAAACTGAAATCATTGACTGGGAAATCCCCTATTACATATATAAAAGATATACGCATGAAAAAAGCCGCCCAACTGTTAAGGGAAAAAGAATTCAATGTGGCCGAAACAGCATACAAAACAGGATTCAGCGACCCTCATTATTTCAGCAAAAGTTTCAAGCAATATTACGGAGTTTCTCCTACAGAATACCAAGAGAATAAACAAGCCCATAAATCCTCCTAAAACTTAAAAGAGAAGAAGTATATTCTAATTTGCCAACTCCCCTTTACAAAAACGAAATATCAAAATTAAAAATAGTGAAATTTTTCCGTAATTAATACAAACCCCATTTTTTTCATAAAATAATGATTCGTTTACCCAAAGAACTTTCCTATATTTGCAGTGCAAAAACGAAACGGAAACAATCTATATAACATAACTTAAACACTAAGAATTATGAAATTTGTAACTGACGAAAAACTTACTATTGTTGGTGCTGCCGGTATGATCGGTTCTAACATGGCCCAGACTGCTATCATGATGGGACTGACTCCTAACATCTGCTTGTACGATCCATATGCTCCAGGTTTGGAAGGTGTAGCTGAAGAATTATACCACTGCGGTTTCGAAGGTGTAAACGTAACTTACACTTCTGATGTCAAAGAAGCGCTGACTGGTGCAAAATATATCGTTAACTCAGGTGGTGCTGCCCGTAAAGCAGGTATGACCCGTGAAGACCTGTTGAAAGGCAATGCTGCTATCGCTGAAGAATTCGGTAAGAATGTAAAACAGTATTGTCCGGATGTTAAACACATCGTTGTCATCTTCAACCCGGCCGATATTACCGGTTTGATTACATTGCTGTATTCTGGTTTGAAACCAAGCCAGGTTACTACTTTGGCAGCTTTGGATTCAACTCGTCTGCGCAGCGAATTGGCTAAGCACTTCGGAGTATCTATGGATGCTGTTGAAAACTGCCGTACTTACGGTGGTCACGGCGAACAGATGGCTGTATTTGCTTCAACAGCAAAAGTAAACGGCAAACCGTTGATCGACATGATCGGTACTGACGCTTTGACTAAAGAACAATGGGCTGAAATCCAGCAGAAAGTAACAAAAGGTGGTGCAAACATCATCAACCTGCGTGGTCGTTCTTCATTCCAGAGCCCGGCATACGTTTCTATCGAAATGATTGGTGCCGCTATGGGTGGCAAAGCATTCCGTTGGCCGGCTGGTACTTATATCTCAAACGATAAGTATGACCACATCATGATGGCTTGGGAAACTTCAATTACAGCTGACGGTTGCCACTGCGCTGAATTGAAGGGTACTCCGGAAGAACAGGCTGCTCTGGACAAGAGCTATGCTCACTTGTGTGAATTGCGTGATGAAGTAATCTCTATGGGCGTTCTTCCTGCTATTTCTGAATGGAACAAATTGAACCCGAACATCAAGTAATCAATTCATTGCTCGATATAACAAAAATGGAGGGGACTGAAATTCAGCCCCCTCTTTCTTTCTTAATCCGATATAGAATTCATCATGGCCGTTAAAAATTACAGATACTTGTTCTTTGACCTGGACGGAACTTTATTGAAATCGGGTGAAGGCATCCAAAGATGTGCACAACATGCACTCCGGCATTTCGGCATCAATATAGAAGACCTGGAAAAACTCCGCCCGTTTGTCGGTCCTCCACTGGAAGATTCTTTCAAAGACTTCTATCATTTTACAGCCGAACAGGCACACGAAGCGACAAGAATATACAGTGAACGTTATGCCCGACTGGGAGCTTATGAAGCAGAACCCTATGAAGGTGTATTCAAATTTCTGCAACATTTGAAGGACGCCGGAAAAATTCTGGTTCTCTGTACATCCAAGAAAATCAGAATGGCAGAAATTGTTACCCGCCACTTCAAACTGGCCCCGTATCTCGATTACATAGGAGCCCGGGACGAAGAAGGGACTATCCACACAAAAGCTGATGTCATCCGCCACATTATCAAGGAACTAAACATAACAGATAAACATGAAATTGTCATGATAGGCGACCGGAAATTCGATATGATCGGAGCTAGAGAAGTAGGATTGGACTGCATCGGTGTCCTGTATGGATATGGAGACGCAGCAGAATTGACCGCTGCCGGAGCGACCTATCTGGCTGCAAACTACGACGAACTGGAACGACTATTATTATAATCCCCCGGATTTTACACTGAAGACACTCCGTTTTTTATTATTTTTGCTATTGACTTATGATAGACCAGGTAACCATAGACCGTATATTGGATGCTGCACAGATTGTTGATGTGGTATCGGAATTTGTTACTCTCCGCAAACGGGGAGTCAACTACATAGGTCTGTGTCCTTTCCATAACGAAAAGACTCCCTCATTCAGCGTATCCCCAAGCAAGGGCTTATGTAAATGCTTCAGTTGCGGCAAGGGAGGGAATGTAGTGCATTTCATCATGGAACATGAACAGCTCTCCTATTACGAAGCGTTGAAATGGCTTGCCCGGAAATACAATATCGAGATAAAGGAACGTGAACTGACTGATGAAGAGAAACAGGCGCATAGCCTGCGTGAAAGTTTGTTTGTTGTCAACCAGTTCGCATCCGAATATTTCCAGAACATACTTTACAATGACATGGAAGGGCAACGGATAGGCATGACCTATTTCCGGAGCCGCGGGTTCCGGGATGACATCATCAAGAAATTCCAGTTGGGATACTGCCCCGACAAACGTGATGCCTTCGCCAAGGAAGCAATTCAAAAGGGTTTCAAGGAAGACTTCCTGATAAAAACCGGACTCTGCTATAAAAAAGACGACGGCAGTCTGCGCGACCGCTTCTGGGGGCGCGTAATCTTTCCCGTACATACGTTATCCGGTAAAGTCGTTGCATTCGGCGGACGTGTTTTAAGTGCACAGACCAAAAATGTGCAAATGAAATATGTAAATTCTCCGGAATCTGAAATATACCATAAAAGCAAGGAACTCTACGGTATATACTTTGCCAAACAGGCTATTGTCCGCCAGGACCGGTGCTTCCTTGTAGAAGGATATACCGATGTCATATCCATGCACCAGAGTGGTATTGAAAATGTAGTCGCCTCTTCGGGGACAGCCCTTACATCCGATCAGATCCGACTGATACACCGCTTCACCAATAATATAACTGTACTCTATGACGGTGACGGAGCCGGAATCAAAGCCAGCATCCGGGGAATTGACATGTTGCTGGAAGAAGGGATGAATATCAAGGTATGCCTGCTGCCCGACGGCGATGATCCGGACAGTTTTGCACGCAAGCATAATGCTACCGACTATCAGGCGTATATCAATGAACATGAAGTGGACTTTATCCGTTTCAAGACCAACCTTCTGATGGAAGAAGCCGGAAAAGACCCCATCAAACGTGCTTCTTTGATTTCTAGTATAGTAAAAAGCATATCGGTCATCCCCGACGCGATAGTACGTTCTGTATACATCCGTGAAAGCAGCCAATTGCTTCAGATGGAGGAAAAGATCCTGGTCGAGGCTACAGCCAAGCTGATAGAACAGGCACGTGAAACAAAATCCAAGGAAGACACCCGCCGCAAAGAACGCGAACAGCGGGAACAGCAAAAAGCCATACAGGCAAATACAGAATCTGCCGGCTCCGCTATAGAGGAAGGAAGTAATACACCTCCTCCATTTACCGGGATAACTCCGGAAACAGAAGGAAAACAAACCCTCCCCATGCAGAACGGAGGAGATGATATGTCACACCTGCCGGAACAGCCTCCTTTGGATGAAAGCTACAAATCATATATTCCGGCCGAAGGAAATGAACAGAAGGTATTCTTTGCCAAAGAAGAGGAACTGGTACGCATGCTGATCCGGTATGGAGAAAAGGCAATGTGCTATATCGAGAATGAAAACGGTGAGTCTATTCCACTTACCGTTATCCGATACATTGCAGACAGCCTGAAAGAAGATGAACTGCAATTCCATGTACCCTTGCACAGAAGAATTCTGAAAGAAGCGGAATCAGGACTACAAAATCCTGATTTCGTGGCAGAACGTTATTTCCTTACGCATCCGGATCCGGAAGTCAGCAAGCTGGCGGCAGAAATGGTAAGTGACCGCTACCAGCTCAGCAAATATCATTCAAAAGCACAGAAAATCATAACCGACGAAGAACGGCTTTATGAACTGATACCACGTCTGTTACTCGACTTCAAGCTGTCGATTGTAGAAGAAGAAATGAAACATACACTCCTGGCATTATCCGACCCTGCAATCGCCAATAACCCTGAACGCTACATTGACATAATGAAACGGTACAAGGAATTACAGCAGACCCAAAGCGTAATGGCACAAAATGCAGGCGACCGGGTCGTACTGAAACTCTAAAAACTTTTTTATCTGTTAATCAGATTCATAAACTCTTCACGAATCTTCGCCTGACTGAAAGCACCGGTAAAGTCGGACGTCGTGGTAATGGAATTCTGTTTCTCTACACCCCGCATCTGCATGCACATATGACGGGCTTCCACTACAACCATCACTCCTAACGGATTCAGAGTTTCCTGGATACATTCCTTTATCTGAGTCGTCATACGTTCCTGTACCTGTAGACGATGTGAAAAGATATCGACCACACGTGCAATCTTGCTCAAACCTGTAATATAACCGTTAGGGATATAAGCAACATGAGCCTTACCGTAAAAAGGCAGCATATGATGCTCGCACAACGAGAAGAAATCGATATCCTTGACTATTACCATCTGCCGGTAATCTTCCTTAAATTTAGCGCTCGCCAACACTTCCCTGGGTTCCACATCATACCCCCGTGTCAATGTCAACATAGCCTTTGCCACACGTTCAGGTGTCTTAAGCAAACCTTCACGTTCCGTATCTTCTCCAAGAATCGCTAAAATTTCCTTATAATGCATCATCAGCTTCTGAACCTTCTCTTCAGGGAAACTCAACAAGTTTGTATCAATCATTCTTCAATAACTATATTAATTTGTTCACGTACAATCGAAACCTCCTTAAACTCACCACTGCCTTTCAGCTTACGCATAGCTGCATGTGCCTCTTCTATAGTCTTAAAATCACCGACACGGCACAGCCAACGGGGAGGCTGGAAATAAGTATATACCGGCATTTCCGGAAATACCTCCTTTACTTTATTGGCAGTCGCATTTGCTTCAGTACGGGCTACGCGGGAATTGTTCCCGGCATATACCTGTACACGGAAACCTTTTGCTTTTAAAGTCTTCTGACCGTTCCCCTCAGCACCGTTATTCACATATCGGCTTCCGATCAATGAAGCGATACTTACATCCTGATGGATAGTGACAGTACCTTCTCCCGCACGTCTGGTCTGCAGGCTTTCGACAATCGTCTGCTGGGCATTTGCTCCTGCAGCCGAAAGAAAGAAAATCAGTAATAAAAGGTATTTCATCATTTACCGGCATTTTAATATTAAACAAGATAACAGGAAATTCCGCCTGGAGCATTTACCTTGCGGAATCTCCCGTCATCAACTTATCTGATTAAGATTTATCTCTGGATTATTTGAAAGCATTAATGATACCCTTGAAGTCAGCAGCCTTCAATGCAGCACCACCGATCAAACCACCGTCAACATCTGGCTTTGCAAACAATTCCTTTGCATTTGAAGGCTTACAGCTACCTCCATAGAGGATTGAAGTATTTTCAGCCACTTCCTTACCATATTTAGCAGCAACCAAAGAACGGATATGAGCGTGGATTTCCTCAGCCTGTTCCGGAGTAGCAGTCTTACCGGTACCGATAGCCCATACAGGTTCGTAAGCCAAAATAACCTTAGAGAAATCTTCAGCTGACAAAGAGAATACAGAAGCCAACTGAGCTTCAACAACTTCATTCTGCTTGTTTGCTTCACGTTCTGCCAAAACTTCACCGATACAGAAGATAGGCTTCAGGTTGTTAGCCAAGGCCAATTTAACCTTTTCTGTCAGGATATCCACTGTTTCATGGTAATAGGCACGGCGTTCTGAATGTCCGAGGATTACATATTGTGCACCTGTAGAAGCAACCATTTCAGCAGAAACTTCACCTGTATATGCACCAGAAACTTTATCTGCACAGTTTTCTGCTCCTACACCGATAACATTTGCGTCAACAATAGGAGTTACAGAAGCCAAATGAATAAACGGAGTACAGATGATTACATCACAATTAGGTTTGTCTGCAACCAACATTTCGTTCAATTCCTTAGCCAATGCAATACCTTCCTGCAGGTTTTTGTTCATTTTCCAGTTACCTGCTACAATGTTTTTTCTCATTTTGTTTAAAATTTAAAGGGTTATTTAAATCAAATCATTTTTCTTTTCAGCCTGTTGCGATTGATTGGTATTCCTTGCCTGCCGGATTTTCTTCCATCTCAGCCAGAGCATATCACACAGCAACAGGAACAATAACGGACCGAAAAACCAGCCTGTCACCGCCATCAGCTTATATGCCGTACTATGTTGATTGATGGTTCCAAGAGGAAGCTTGTCGAGGGAATCACTCAGCTGATACTCGTCCGGAATCCTGTTTACACTCCATTTATTCAACACCACACCTTTCTTCAACAACATCAGTCCCGGATTGGAGCGGATCATTGTCTTTAAAGTTATCTCATCCATCAGTCCGAAGGGATACTCCGCCCCCGTACGGTCCTGCCATTTCACGATGTCTTCATCAGGCGAAGAAGTGACACACAAGAAACGGTAACCATGTTCCACACTGTAATCATAAACCTCGTTTATCAGATCCATTCCGCTTTCATCAGCCTTTGACAACCGTGGTGAAACCAACAGGAATGTATAATTATCCGTATCCAGAATCTCGTCTGTCAAATCAGAACCGTCATCAACCGACATGATTGCAAAATCATGAATAGGAGGTTCATATCCTTTTTCTTTGACGCGTGTCCGTGAATCAACAAAAGTCCACGTCGTATCCGAAGGGAAATTATCAATTGTAAACTCCTTTTCCACTCCATCCTTCCGGTAAATGAAAGTCGTTTCATACACTGTAGGCTTTTCCCCATCCGGTATTTCCATTCCTTTTCGGATATCAGCTCCGATATGGTAAGGACGAAAATCAAAAACCGGCAATTCACGGATAGAATAAATGGAAAAGAATATGATGAAAATAACTCCATAAAGAGCCATCAACCAGTCTACCTTATCCGTCACCCATTTAAGCAACAGGGTTTTCCGCCATTTGAAGACCGATATCGCCGCTATCAGCAAACCTACATTTTTCCAGAAAGTTTCCCAATTGGTAAGAATCACGGCATCACCAAAACAGCCACAATCCGATATCGGATTCGCTATTGCCAGCCATAGTGTCAATGGAGTCATAAATGCCATCATCAGCAACAGCAATGTGGCTACCAGTCTCCTACGGATACCGACCAACAGGTAAAAACCAAGTGTAAACTCAAGTACTCCCATAACAAGTGCCGACAAGAACGGAGTTACATCGGGGAACATATGTGCAATTCCCCACGCTTCCATGTAGTCCTGAATCTTATACACAGTCCCCCACGGGTCATTGGCTTTCACAAAACCGGAAAAGATAAATACAGCCGCCAATATGAAACGGCAGATATTCACCCATATCACACGAATCTTATGTATCTGCTTGTCTTCCAAATTCGGGTTCATATTCATTAAGTGTGGCAAAGTTACTTATTTTCGAAGAATCGCCCAATTAAAAAGGCAAGAATTGTCATCCCATAGACCGCATTAAAAGGCACAAGGAGTAAAGTCCGTTCCCGGCCTTTACTCCTTGCATGCTATACATCAAAATTCAATTTCTATTTTCCAATTACGAACACCTCAATACCTGACCGATTCTCAGGATTGTAGTACGACGTATTCCATTGATCTTACACAGACGGTCAATTGATACATGGTATTTACGTGAAATGCTTCCCAATGTATCTCCACGACGGATCTTATGATAACGGATAGCCGATTTTTCAGCAGCTTCCGTAACCGTTTTACCGCTCTTCAAGGCAGCCATCGCACGCGTACGCTGGTAATCATAACGGTTAGCTCCACGGATAAACAGATAGCTGTCGGCTACAATATCTTGCTGAGGGAAATTAAACAGGAACTCCGGATTGATCACTTCACCCAAGAAACGGGTTTCGAAATGAAGATGTGATCCGGTAGAACGACCGGTATTACCTCCCAACCCTATCGGATCGCCGGCCTTAACATATTCATCTTCTTTTACAATCTGTTTTGACAGATGCCCGTAGATGGTTTCCAACCCATTATCATGACGGATCACCACATACTTGCCATATCCACGACGTTCATATTTTACCATACGCACCTTTCCGTCAAAAGCCGCGCGGATTGTATCGCCGATATAGACCTTGATATCAAGTCCGTTATGCATACGCCGCCAGCGTGGACCACATTTGGATGTAATGATGGTATGTGTAGTAGGCATACAGAAACCTGTCAGGTCTATGCGGAAACTGTCCGGAATCTGAACCGTATTGCCATAAGCATGAACTCTATCATTATTCCAGTTCGGATAAAGACTATATGCAGGATAAGCTGCCTGCTCCGCTTTAATCTGGCGAATCAACGCCACAGAATCAACTGCCTTAAGTTTTCTGTCGATTGGAGCCTGTCTAGCCAGCAAATCCTGTCCTGAAACATTGATGCTTACTAAAGCAAATGCTGCAACCGCTACTGTTTTAATACATTTTAAAATCATTAGAACTATAATATTTTTCAGCGTGTATTCAATCGGCAGGCCTTTTGAAGCTCAATGCCGAATGCTAGAATACCATTACTGGTTTGAAACAATTCAAAATAAATCTTGACAGATTATCTGTCGATATTCAAAAAACTGTCTCAAAGTTATCAAAATAATATTATAATCCCATAGGGTATTAACGATTTTTCATGTATTTTTATTGCAAAAATAAAAGATAAAGTTAATTCTATGTTGAAGAACACATTTTAAGGCAAACGTTTTTTATTCAACTCTTTTTTTTAAGATTTATTTCCAAACAGCATTGAAAAATCATACGGCAACCTTTCCATAAAAACACGTACGCATCATTACTCAGGAACATAACGCCCGTCTTTCCATTGGTATTTCAAAGGCTTTCCCCATAAATACTTTCTGAGTTCTGCCGCCGACTGTTTATCCATGTATTCAGGGGTGGTATAAATAAATGACAAGGTATTGTCATCAGCCGAGAGTTCGGCCTTTAACAGATACATATCTGCCCGTAACCGCAGATTTTTCAAAGAATCTGCCTCGATATCAGACACCGGTGTCCTGTAGAAACGGTCTTCTCCGGGTATAGTCAGAAAATCATCGGCCGGAAGCATTTTCCAGTCTGTATCATAAAACGTTACTTTACTATCGGGCACCGGACCCATATAAGTGGATACCACGCAAACGATCTTAACAGAATCATTCAACGGCAGCAGCTTCATCTCTACTGTACTTGCTCCCGTCAGCTTCAAGAACAGGTAATCACTGGTCAGTCGGGTCATCTCCGACGATTTTCCGAAACGGTTCTTTACCTCCGCCTTCATTTTACTATCCAGGAAATCACCGAAATCGGCACGGTTCACCTCCGTCAACAAGGGCGACAAAGAATCGGGCATTGCTACAAACAGTGATTTCAGATCCTGGGCATATGCTCCCAGGCAAAGCGCAAGTACACCAAACAGTAAATATATCCGTTTCATATCCATATTTTTCTCCATCTAGAACCAATAAACGCGCCAAAGATACGGATTAATTCGAATCATCCAACCACTTTATCCGTAAGCATGCAAATTTCTATCCTTTTCGCTTCAGGAAATCAGTAGGATTCTCTCCAAAATACTCCTTATAACACTTGGCAAAGTAGGACGGAGCACTGAATCCTACTTCGTAGGCTATTTCGGCTATGGTCTTGTCGGTTGAAGCCAATAAGGCAGCCGCTTTTTTCAGACGTGCAATACGGAGCAATTCATTGGGAGAATAACCGGTCAGTGCCTTTGTCTTCCGGTAAAGCTGGACCCGGCTCATACCTATCTTACCACCCAGATCCTCCACACTAAGATCAGGATCACTCAAACTGCCGTCAATCAAGGAATACAGTTTAGCCAGAAAATCCTTATCCGGCTCTGCTATAGATTCCTTCTTCAATCCTCCTTTATCTCCGAAGAAGTTTTGCAGTCTTTTCCGGTTATCCAGCAGGTTACGCAAACGCGTCAGCAGCAGCTTCGCACTGAACGGCTTCAACATATAGGAATCAGCACCACACTCATAACCTTTGACTTTCTGTTCATCCATCGTATAGGCAGTAAGCATCAACACGGGAATATGAGAAGTCTGTACTTCCGACTTCAGACGGCGACAACATTCCATCCCGTCCATAACCGGCATCATGACATCACATATAATTATATCAGGAACATACTTCATAGCCTGTTTCAACCCCTCCTGTCCGTTTGTTGCTTCAATTACAGCATACTGGTCTTCCAGAAGCATCTTCACATAATCCCGGACATCCTGATTATCATCTATCACCAGCACCGTCTCCCTGCTTTCATCGGGAACTTTTTCAGCTACAATTTTCCCTCCTTCCTGATCGGCAGCCAATACAGCTCCTTCCTTCAGGTTATCCATAATGGCATTCTTTTCCAAGCCCTTTTCCAGCGTACCAGCCTGTTTCATAGGCACCTCAACAGTAAAAAGTGTACCCTTCCCTTCCGCACTCTTCACACGGATTGTACCTTTATGCATCTCAACAAAGGCCTTGACCAGAGCCAGACCGATTCCGGAACCGGCATGATGCACATCAATCTGATAGAAACTTTCAAAGATATGCTGCACATGCTCCGCCGGCATCCCCATACCGGTATCCGATACCTGGAAACACAACCAACCCTCTCCATTTCTGTCGAAGCGGGAAAGTTTTACCTCGATTTTGCCGTTTTCGGGGGTGAACTTGAACGCATTTGAAAGCAGGTTATAGGTAATACGTTCCATCTTTTCCGCATCAGCAATCATCAGATAGCCTGCACTCTCAGGTTCAACCGTAACATTGAAATGGATGTGTTTCCGGTAAGATAACGTACGGAAAGCTTCCGTCCATTCATGGATTCCCTGGGATATGTCAAATTCCGAAAGATGGAGATGAAGCTTCCCGTTTTCAAATTTCCGGAAATCCAGAATCTGATTTATCAACCGTAACAGGACCGTTACATTCTTCCGGATAATATTCAACAGGAAACGCTCATGGTCATTTAAATTCTTGCTTTCCGCCAACTGGTCTACCGGATCGGATATCAAGGTTAAAGGAGTACGGAAATCATGCGATACATTCGTAAAGAAAGCCAGCTTCGCATGTGTTGCTTTCTCCAACTCCTTCGAAAGGTTTATCAGCTGGTCACGCTGTTCCTCCACATGGCGTTTCTGTTCAGAAAGTTCAGTATTCAGACGGTTCTTGGTCCAGAAGGCTCTCACTACAAAAAACAGCAGGGTACATACCAATATCAAGATTACGATGCAGGCATACAGAAACATCTGTTGGGCCGAATAGCGGAGCAGGAATGCATCCAGCTTACTGTCAAGGACCTCAATCTTGCTATCCAACTGAAATATATGCTCTGTCTGCATCTGCATGATACGTGCATTCGAGCGGTTGACCAGTGCTGTCGACAGCTTCGAATCATGTGTATATGGTTTCCCTTCCAATATATTCATCGCCACCTGCATAACACGGTCTCCTCCCGTAGGATAAATGAAAGATGCATCGAGATGACCGGCCATCACCTGTTCCACTCCATTCCCTTTTCCTGCCAGAGCATCAATTCCTACAAAAAGGATATCCTTATCCCGTTTTTTCCCGACAGCGGCATCGTATGCCCCTACCGCCATACGGTCATTGTGGGCAAAAACAAGATCGATATGAGGGTAAACCGTCTGAATGGAATCAAACACCTTTTCGGCCGATTCACGAAGCCATGCCGCATCAACGGAAGCCAAGACGTGGATATCAGGCGCTTGCTGCAAAGCTTTCATCATTCCCCGGTGACGCTCTACAGCCGGAGAAGAACCTATCAGTCCGGTCAGCTCCACAATCTGCCCTTTACCTTGCAGACGGCTTACTATATATTCACCCACCTGATAACCGATCTCATAGTTGTCAGCCCCCACATAAGCCGTATATTTATCCGAATGTACCTTCCTGTCAAACAGCACAACCGGAATACCGGCATCATAGGCCCTTTCGATAGCCGGCACAAGCGCATCGGCTTCATTAGGCGCTACAATCAACAAATCGACGCCTTCATCAACAAACCGGTCAATATCTTTTTCCTGAGCTACATTATCATCCTTCACAGAGCGGATTTTAACCTCCACTTCCGGATAAAAGAGAGCTTCGCGACGGATTTCCTTATTTGTCTGTTCCCGCCACTCATCATCACTACATTGAGACACCCCGATAACAAAACGAGGCTTTTCAGAAGTACAACCTACCAAAAGGCCAAGAATTCCTATAACAGAAAAAAGGAGGAATAAGGTATATTTCATGTATTATTGAGGTTTATACTACAAAAATAACGGATAAACTCCAATTTTCCAAAAAATATCCCGATATCCGGTACGGCATCAAGCCATAACGAATATCGGGACTATCCTTCTATTCTAAAAATCCGTCCGAAAATAGCTTGCCCGGAAGCAAACCCTAATCTGTGAACGGAGAATTATTTCCCTGACGTCAGGTAGTCGGGCAACACTGGCATAGCGCCATTCTGTGTACATACATAAGCTGATGTCTGTACTGCCAATTTATGAGCATCCCTGATAGAAAGTCCTTTCAACAATGAAGCGACAAAAGCAGCAGTAAACGAATCACCGGCTCCCACTGTATCAGCTACATTCACTTTCGGAGTCTCTACAAAAGAAACTTCACCCGGTGTAAACACATAACTACCGTTAACGCCACAAGTCAGAATCAACATCTTCAGGTTATATTTAGCCAGCAATATCCAGCATTTGTCTTGCAGGTCTATACCCGGATAACCAAACAACCGGCTAACAGTAACCAGCTCTTCATCGTTGATTTTCAATATATTACATTTTCTAAATGAGTTACATAGGATTTCTTTCGTATAAAATGACTGGCGGAGGTTGATGTCAAAGATCTTCAGAACATCACTGTCCTGAGGCATAGCATCCAGAAAACGGTTGATCGTTTCACGTGATACTACACTGCGCTGTGCCAGAGAACCGAAACAAACCGCACGGGTATTATGAGCCAGATCCTCCAATGCCGGAGTAAACGGAATATTATCCCATGCCACACCTTCCTTGATATCATAGCAAGGCACTCCGGCAGCATCCAGTTCCACCTGTACTGTACCCGTAGGATACGGTACTATTTCAATCATACTGTTCAATTCCTTTTCACGGAAATTATCCAGAATTTCCATTCCCAACTTATCGTCACCGACTGCACTTACCACACGGCTGTCCAATCCGAACTGCGATACATGATAAGCAAAATTAGCCGGTGCTCCACCCAATTTCTTTCCTTCAGGAAGCACATCCCACAGTGCTTCGCCCATGCCAACAACAAGAGTATTGTTTTTCATAGTCAATTATTTTTTTATTTTAAACATATACAACAATAAATAAAGGACTCCTACAGCCATAACTCCGACTGCACCAGCCTGCCCAACGGCATCACTGGCAAATCCCATGAACAACGGGAATATGGTTCCGCCGAAAAGTCCCATAATCATCAAACCCGAAATTTCATTCTTTTTCTCAGGCAAGTAAAGCAATGCCTGTGAAAAGATTATGGAGAATATGTTGGAATTACCGAAACCAACCAAAGCTATGGCTATGTAGATAACCACCAGATCATGTGAAACGAACAGACCTATCATTGAAAGGATCATGCAAGCCACACTGATTGCAAAGAAAAGTCTTGCAGAAACTTTCTGAAGAATGATAGAACCCGAAAAACAACCCAATGTACGGAATATGAAATACAGGCTGGTAGCGAAACTAGCCTCCTCCAATGTCATGGAAAGTCTCTCCATCAGAATCTTAGGCGCCGTTGTATTGGTTCCTACATCAATTCCTACGTGGCACATGATACCCAGGAAACATAACAACACGAAAGGTTTTCCAAGCAATTTGAGGCATGCGGCAAACCCGGAAGCCTTATCAGGTTTTTCCTCTTCGATGGGAGTTGCCCCCAACCACAACAGAGCAATTATAGCGATGACCATATAGATCGGGAACAGGATACGCCATTCCAAGCCGAATGTAGGCATAATCTGAGTTGCTCCCCACATGGCGATATAAGGAGCCAGGAAAGATGCGATAGCCTTTACAAACTGGCCGAATGTCAGTGAACTTGCAAGCTTGTCGCCAGATATAATGTTACTTAACAACGGGTTCAAGGATGTCTGCATCAACGCATTACCTATACCCAAAAGAGAAAATGAACAGAGCATGATACCGTAACTGTCTCCGAAAATAGGAATCAGCAGAGACAGGAAAGTTACGACCAAACTGAGCAATACAGTCTTTTTACGTCCGATTCTGTTCATCAGAATTCCTGTCGGGACAGAAAAGATCAAAAACCAGAAAAATACTAATGACGGGAATATATTTGCCTCTCCATCGGTCAGATTCAAATCTGCCTTCACATAATTTGAGGCAATCCCCACCAAATCAACAAATCCCATGGCAAAGAAGCAAAGCATCACAGGGATAAGTTGTCCTATTTTTATTTTATTTGTTGTTGTCATAATATTATTTTTATTTCTGTAATTTCTATTACATGGTTCACCAGGCCAGTCCATACATCCTTACAGACAGCAGTATTGAACTTCTGCCTGTCTTCATCGATGAAAGCAGCAATGGACACTGACTTTACCAGGAAAATCGAATTTTTATCCGAACAAGACATCATCAACAGATGCGGATATCTTGCCGTTCGACGTGCTTCATAGTTTCCCTAGAACTTTCACTTCCAGGATGTCCGGTTTACAGACCTAACTTATATAAGTTCAGGTTTTCCACCTTTGCCGCATTTCCTTCCGAATAAAAACGAATGCTGTTATACGGTTCTGTCGGGAATATCAGGTTTGTCATAGCGATACGTCCACCGTCAGCAAAAATTTCGACAGAACATTTGTCAACAAATATGTCAAGATGGAATTTCTTTCCTTCACAGAGTGAAAGTGGCGCCCAGGTACCCAATGCAAAATCATTCTTATAGTTGATGGAATTCGTTTTACGGCGGTCATGGGTTTCCAGTGCATGCGGTTCCGATTTTTCACCGAAAGCTATCAAACCGCTTTCCGTACGGTCCATCACCAGTTTGCCTGCTTTCATATCCAGATAAATCTTTGATTTCTCGCCTTTTGAATTATACAGCTCCAGTCCCACAACCTGAGCCGACCCCGGAATAACGTCCATTTCCAATTCATATGCACCGTCATTGGCCGGGAAGATTTCATCTATAGCATATTCATTCTTTATATCAAAGCTACCTACATTGCGGGTTTCCTTACGCAACACCTGTGCCTCCTTCACTACGTTGGCTGCCATATATGTCTGTCCGTCTTTTGTATACAATGACAGTTCACGAGGCAGACCGTTGGCACCACGATACTGACGGATCGGTGTCACATTGGCATATTGCCAGTTGCTCATCCATGGAACTGCCACTTCACGTCCGTCCAGATTAGAAATGCAGACTGCAGCATAATGGTCTTTACCCCAGTCGAGCCATTTGGTAACCTCCGGCTTGGTTTCACATTTAAATTCCTTACCGTCAAAATCACCTACAAAATATTCGGTAGCGCTACCTCCGAAAAGACATCCCGGATTGATGTTCACAATCATCACCCACTTCTTGTTATCCGGATCACCGTTTACAGGCAACTGGATAAAATCGGGACATTCAAACTGGTTCGGCTGTATTCCATATCCTTTTCCGAAAGCACTTACATACTCCCAGTCCTTCAAGTTGGAAGACGAATAAAAACGCATCTCCTTATCGGCCGAAACAATCATATACCATTTCTGGGCCGGCTCATACCAGAATACTTTCGGATCACGGAAATCTTTCAGTCCGTCAAACGGAGTAAGAACCGGATTCTTCTCATATTTAGTATAGGTACGTCCGTTGTCGGTACTGTATGCCATACACTGGATCTGTCCGTGTTCGTCACTGGCCGAAGTATAAAGTGCAATCAAGGCATCTTTACCGTAACCTGCGGTATTGTTCTTGTCGACCACCGTACTTCCAGAGAATATATGACCCAGCGTATCACGCGCAATGGCTGGTTTCAGATGCTCCCAATGGATCAGATCCTTACTTACTGAATGTCCCCAGTGCATGTTACCCCACTTGGAACCGTAAGGATTATACTGGAAATACAGATGATATTCACCGTCCTTATATACCATTCCGTTAGGATCGTTCATCCAGCCATACAGCGGAGTATGGTGATAAACAGGACGGTAATAATCGGTATTCGATGTATCAAAGGTATCAGCCAGCTGGATATTTTCCCAGCATACAGCCTTTGAAGGAACCTTACCGATAGTGACAGTAGCCTCCTTTGCACCTGCCGGAAGTTCGAAAGGTACAAAATATTCTACACTGTCAACAGCCAGACGTACATCCATGGCCACATCGGCAGGATTTCCTGTATCCAGCTTCACCTTGCCTTCAACAGATGATTCCTGAATAGGGAGCAACAGATATTTCGACGGATTTGTAATATGTACAACCGTCAATGTATCCCCCTGATGTTCAAAGGTAATCCCATTCTTCTGGGACTGGCATGCTATCATGCTGCATGCAAGTGCCATTCCCATCCCAAGGTTAATGATATTTTTTTTCATGATATCTTAATTTTTTATTAAAGACTTATCTTATATATAATTAAACCTATTGAAATCTTATCTAATCTAATACCTATATCAAAACTTTGTTAGAATTTAAGCTGTGCAGAGAATTCAACGGTAAACGGACGGATATAGCTACCGGCCATTACAGTTCCTGCGTACTTGTCGGCATCCTCTTTCTGTACCAGTTCGGCTCCGGCAATACTACCTTTCGCACCGGTCTGGTTGAGGAAGTTGACAACAGAACATCCCACACTCAAATTTTTGTTGACCTGCCAGTTCAGACCTCCGAAGGTTTCCCAACGTCCGTTGAAATAATATGCATCATTGATATTTGCATATGTCTTGCTGAAGTAACGGAAACTGGTCCAGATTTTCAAATCTTTGGTAATCATATAGCTCGGGTCGATCTCAACTATAACCTGCGGTATTTCTGCCACGATATTTCCAGTTGCGTTGATCTGGCCTACATATCCGTCGGAGAACTTGACAGATGTTTCATATTTCTTGTAGGTGGGCTTCTGGTAAGTGAACAGGAAGTGCAGATCAAAACCTTTGAACGGAGTGGCCACTACGTCGGTAGTCCATCCCAATGTCTTGATATCATAGTTAAGCGGGGCCGCCAGAATTTCATTCACACCGTTTATGGCATGCTGAAGGTTCAGGGTCGAGTTATTGTTGGTCTTCGAAATATATGAGAACAATGAAGTCAGGCTCAACCATTCATTGTTGAAATAGATACCGGCACGTCCCAGAGGAACGGAAATCTTGTCGGTATTCGGCAAGGTAGCCGGAGCAAAGTTTTCGATTTTAGGATGCTGTACAATATAGGTGAAGTCACCGGTAAAACCGAACTTGGAAGTCAGCTTGTACGTAGCGGCAGCACTCAAGGCATAATTGAACCAGTCATGATTCATCGGGGTAGGTTCGATAGTTACGGCACCGGCTGTACCCGCATTTCCGGCAGCATATCCGGTCTGGTTACCGTCGGCATCATATACCGGTACTGCTGTGGCTCCGATATAATAATTGGCAAAACGGTCAACAAAGTCACCATTAGCATTTCTCACGGCCGCATTGTTTCCCCGGAGTGCCTGATATTCCATACGTGCCCCGTAGTACAGATTGAAACGTTCCGTTACATCCCAGTCGTGAGTGAAATACAGAGCTATCTTGTTTTCATGACCTTTATAATATTCCGAAGCATTCTTGTTGAAATCATAATAATATCCGTTTCCTCCATAAGAACGGGTTGCAAAAGTCGCAAAAGCCGGATTCCACAGACGTACCGGATAACTTCCATCCATAGGCACAGACTGATCGTACATGGTAGTGTTCGAAGTATAGTCTATATTATAATACCATTCATTCAATCCCAGACGCCATGTTCCGTTCGATAACTTACGGGACAACTCGGTAGTGAACATGACCTCATCAATATATCCGCGGTTAAGGCATGACATACGGCTCTGTACATATTCACCGTCATAAGTTTTCATGGAACCGTCGGCAGCCTCATACTGATAATCAATCGCCTTGTTGCGCTGAGTCAGTTCCATCGGGGTCTGATACACGCATGCACCTGTAGCATGATCGTATTTCAAAGCTACTTTCCATGCCAGTCCGTTGTCCCATTTATAATTGTTCATCAAAGAAAATTCACTTCCCTTATTCAGCGCAGCATCATAAAGCGTAGTCTTATACAACTCTCCTGTACGCATGTCACGATACATCATTTCATTATCTACAGGCAGATATGACGTAGTTCCGAGAGCAAACTTACCGAATTCCTTCACACTACCGTCACCCACATATATAAACGGAGCCGACTGAGTGGCATAGTTATATACCGGATGGCTGTTACTGTAATGATACATAGCCGTAAATTCACCACGGTTATTGTTATAACGCTTGGTCAATGCAAACTTATAGATCTGAGTCCTGTCCTGGAACGGAGTCGATTTGATCTTGAATGTTCCCGGATCGAAATCCTGATAGATACTGCCGCTATAGAACCAGTCATTTGCAATTTCACCATTCAGGTTCAATGAAAATTCCTGCATACCGAAATGGTTGGACTTATAGTTCAGAGTGCCATGGAAACCTTTCTGTCCTAACTGGGTAAAGGAATTTACCGCATATCCGATATTACCGGTTGTAATGGCCGTTTCTGAAATCTTAAGAAGCCCCACATGGCTCAAACTGGCATCGGCACGCCACAATGAATTTACAGTATGAGGATTCGTAGCATAAGTAACGGGCATACCATTTTCCAATACATTCACATCTGCAGAGGGAAGACCTATCTGGATTTCACGGGGTCCGTTGGCACTGGCAGCATTCAACATTACATTACGGTTACCTTCTTCCTTCGAATTACCGTCGTTGTTTGATGATTTGTTTTCTTCTTGTGCGTATCCGTTCACACAAGCTAAAGCGAGCAGCAGGATTGCGGCTCCCATACGATTGCAAAGCTGTTTCTTTTCAGTCTTCATAGCATTAAAATTTGTATGAAAGAGTTGATTTTTATTTGCGCCAAAGGTACGCAAGCATTTCTCTGGCATGTGTAAGGGATGTTACATCGTATAACAAATTTGTTTCATGAAACATTTTTATTACACGATGTAACATTTTTATAAACTCGGATATAACACCTTCCATCAGGCATAATCCAAGCCCAGCTTTCATTCCATACAGGGTCCGACAAAGATGTCTCCCTGAAACCAGTTATTTCAACTTATAAATATTCAGTGACTTGACTGTATAACCACCCTTATCCGCTTCAAAAGCCAACTTGTTATAAGGCTCTGCAGGAAATACCAGATTGGTCATTACAAATTTTCCTTCGTCACCAAAGGCCTCAATGCTGGAACGGTCTACAAACAGACGCAGACTTATCTCGTCAGTCCCTTCCACCGGCGCTGCAGTCACAGCAGGGAAATCACGGCTGAAGTCAACGATTCCACTTTTACTGCGGTCCATCACGAACTGCTTGCGTACCGTATCATAATACATGGCCACTTCCTCACCTTTTCCGTTCTGCAGACAGAACTTGATTCTAGAAGCTCCGGCATTCTGAATTTTCATTACCAGCTCATAAGCACCTTCGTTACCTTCAAACAAGTTTGCGATTTCATGTTTGCCTTCAACCTTGAAGGATGGTATATTCACCTTTCCGTCACGTGCCTTTTGGATTTCAGCCGAAGGGGTACTTCTCAAGTACAGTTCATTTCCAGAGCGGAAAAGTGTCAGGTCACGGGCAATAGTGTTCGTACTGCGGTATTGCTTGGTAGGAACATTGTTGGCATACTGCCAGTTACTCATCCATCCCAATGCAATGCAGCGTCCGGCCGGAGCATTACTCCATGTAACCGTCGCATAATTGTCTTTTCCCCAGTCAAGCCATTTGGTTACGGTAGGCGATTCATTCACAAATTTCTTTCCGTCGAAAGAACCGACAAAATACTGTGTGGCACTGCCTCCGAAAGGTCCTCCAGGATTCAAGTTACAGATCAGCACCCATTTCTTTTCTTTGCTGCCTTCAACCGGCACTTCTACCAGGTCCGGACATTCCCAGACACCGCCATGTGCCCCCTGCATAGGACCAAAACTGCTTTCCTTTGTCCAATTCTTCAGGTCAGGAGATGAATATATCTGCATTTCCTGTCCCACGGCCAGCATCATTACCCAATGCTTTCCCGGAGCATACCAGAAGACTTTCGGATCACGGAAATCACGCTCGGCAGAAGTCAGTATCGGGTTATGTTCATATTTGGTAAACGTCTTGCCGTTATCTAAGCTATAGGCCATGCTCTGTGACTGCACGTCACCCCACGGAGTAGGTTTGGCCGAAGTATAGAATGCTACCACAGCACCTTTTCCGAAGCCGGCCGTATTGTCCTTGTCGACTACACAGGAGCCACTGAAAATTGTACCCCACGCATCAGGAAGAATGGCAGTACCTTCGTAAGTCCAATGAGCCAGATCCTTACTTGTAGCATGTCCCCACGTCATATTTCCCCACATGGATCCGTAAGGGTTATACTGGAAATACAGATGGTAGACACCGTCTTTATAGAACATTCCGTTAGGATCGTTCATCCATCCGTAAACCGGAGTATGGTGATAAACCGGACGGAAAACCTCCCGGTTGGACATGTCGAATGTATCCGACAGACTGATTTCTTTCCAACACAAGGCTTCTGCCGGAACCCCTGTAACATCTACAGAAAATGTTTTACCGGCATAGGCAGACAAATCCAAAGGAACATAATAATCAACCTTTTCACGGGCCAGACGGATGTTGATACTCTGTCCTAACTGTGCTTCATTATCAATGATGACATTGATCTTACCTTCGGGGGCATCCTCCTGGACGGGAAGAAGTAAAAACTTCTTCGCCTGATCCAGGACAATTATATTCTGCTCGTTTGCCAAGTGACGGACAGACAAGTCTTCTGCCTGCATAGATGGTACCATCGCTAAAAAGGCTCCCAAAAGCACAGCTTTTATTGTATATGTATACTTTTTCATAAAAATAATATTTTAATCATCCTATCCACAATTTATTCATATCCTTTATTCTGAGTATACAATCCAGGAATGTAGAACATCTGATTGTATGGCACAGGGAAGAATTCGTTCTTTCCAGACGTAAAATGAGCATCCTTGTAATACTGTCCATAGGGCTGACCCTCATAAACGTCATGCTGTTCACTTTCAAAATAAGCATTCAATGTTTCTGAGGCAATACCCCAACGACGCAAGTCAAAGAACCGTCCGTTTTCCATGGCCATTTCCAGACGACGTTCCCAACGCAGACATTTACGTGCAATTTCCTTGTTTGAGAAATAATTGTCCGGATAGAGAGCAATCTCACACTGGTCTTTTGCATAGCTGATATGCTTGTCGACCGACTGTGCAGCACGGTTACGGATATCATTTACGATGTTCTCCGCTTCGCTCAATCTGTTTAGCTCAATCAGTGCTTCCGCACGCATCAGCATTACGTCCGTATAGCGGAATACGTAATCATTCATTGCAAAAGCTTGCCATGAACCGTTGTAGGTTTCTCCTTCAGAACGTTGAGGAACTTCTTTCAAGGAAGTATAGTATCCGTAAGTATTCGGCGTACGTGAATTGGCAGTAGTCATCGTATATTCAGCTTCATACTTGTAAGGGAAGGTCGGCATACCTACAGTGTGGAACAAACGCGGATCCCATTTCTGACTGGTCGGCTGACCGTTAATCGGATAATCAATTTCATTATTATAGTCATCAAACATCGGAAGACCGTTCTTGGTCTTGAAGGCGTTCACCAGATTCTGAGAAGGTTTGTGGAAATCCCATCCGCAAGACCACATCTGCCAGCAACCATTCAGCATGTTCGACCAGTTGGCACGTCCATAAGTTGTATTGTCATCTTCGTAATCCGAACACTGTACGGCAAAGACAGACTCCTTACTGTTCTTGTAAGCAGGCAAGAAGATGTCACCATAATCTTCCAGATATCCGTAATCGGAAGCCACTACCTCATCCGTATAGTCTACCACCTTCTGCATGTATTCAGAGTTGATATGGCTTTCACCCGTAGTAGCTTCATATCCGTCTCCCCAAGCCAAAGTCAGATAGCATTTAGCCAGATAAGCAGCAGCCGCTACCTTATTGGCCCGACCGTCTTCACCCGGCTCTTTCACCGGCAACACGTCATAAGCCGCCTTAAAATCATCAATCACTTTCTGGAAAAGCTGTTCATAATTCAAGGCAGTATTGCTGACCTGTTCATACGCATTATCTTCCACTACTTGCTCGTCAATCCAAGGGATCTGACGGAACACAGTGAGCAGTTTAAAATAGAAATGTCCACGCAAGAAACGCATTTCGGCTATACGTTGCGCTTTCACATCTTCGCCTAACTGATCGCCATTACGTTCCAACGCAAGCAATGCACGGTTACAACGAGAAATAGCTACATACAAACGATACCACAATTCATCCATCTCACCAGGAGTAGTAGCAGTCAGAGTAGTCCAGATATCGAAAGCATGATAACCTGTATCCGTGGTTCCTGAACCACCTTTCAGACAGTCGTCTGAACTCACGTCACCATAAGGGAACAAGTTGAACGGGTAAGTGTACCAACAGTCGCCCAACATAGCGTAAGCCGCATTTACCATTTTCTCCGGATCTGAGAAGGCCTTGTCTTCGTCTACTACTGCAGTCGGAGTATAATTCAAGAAATCTTCACAGCTACTCAGTGACAAACCCAATGCACAAGCTGCCAGCAGTATATATTTTTTCATCATATTCATTATTTTAAATTAGAAACCAATTTGTAAACCAAATGATACAGAAGTTGCAAGCGGGTAATTCCAGTTCGGATTTTCCGGGTCCGGACAAGTCAGACTCTTGCTTTTGATAGTCAGCAGGTTTTGACCTGACACGTAGATTCTGGCACTAGACATCTTAAACTTAGACAAGAAAGTAGTAGGCACAGTGTATCCAAATTGGAGGGTACGCAATTTCATATACGATCCATTTTCTACATAGTAGCTGGAAGCTCTACCTTCATCGGCAGTATTATTGGTAGTCAAAGCCGGAATAGTAGAACTGGTGTTGTTTGTATTCCAGGCATCCAACAAACGGGTTCCTTTGTTAGAACCAGCATCCACAATACTCCAGAAGTCAGTCTGTGCTTTCTGGTTGTTATATACATCCTGATTGCAAACGCCCTGCCAGAACATTGTCAAATCGAAATTCTTGTAGTTCAATACGATGTTCAAACCATAAGAAAAAGCAGGAACCGGATTATAGATCCACTCCTGGTCATCTTGAGTAATGATGCCGTTTCCATCTACATCTTTATATTTCAAACCACCTACACGGGCATTAGCTTGTCCGGAAGCGTCTACTTCAGCCTGGTTCTGGAACAAGCCTTCTACAATATAACCTACTGAAGAGCCATAAGGCATGCCAGACTGTACCAAGTTTTCTCTAGAAGTATGGGCATAAGCTCCAGTAGTAGTCGACGGCAGATAAGTAACCTTGTTACGGAAGAAGTCGACATTGGCACTGATATCCAAACCCAATCCACAAGCAAGTGACTTACGGTATCCTACGTTGAATTCCATACCCCAGTTGCGCAAAGAAGGACCGTTCAACCAAGAATTACCACCTTCACCAATGGCACCCAGATAAGCCGGATTGATCAACATGTCACCTACATTCTTCACATATCCATCGATCGTACCATACAAACTGCCGTTCAAGAGTGTAAAGTCGGTACCTACGTTATACTGTGTAGCAGATTCCCATTTCAAATTAGGATTGGCAAGCTGAGTTGCACGATATCCTGAAGGGAAGGTTCCTGAACCCTGAAGAAACAAGTCGTATGCCGTTGAAGTCACACGGTCCAATCCGTAATCCACTACATACAAACCAAACTGTGCATTGTTATCAATTGCCTGGTTACCAGTCTGTCCCCAAGACAATCTCACTTTCCAATCATCCATCCAGTTTGCTTTGATCCATTTAGATACACGCAAACCCAATGTAGCTGCCGGGAAAGTACCCCAACGGTGACCTTTACCAAAACGGGAAGAACCATCTTGACGGATAGTAAATGAAGCCAGCACCAAGTCATCGAAGTTATAGTCAATCTTACCAAAGAAAGAAGCCAGACGATAACCCACTTTCGCACCCGTATTCTTCATGACGCCTGTAGCAGCGTTCGGCCACATATAATCCACATCTTCCAATGCATAACCTTCTGAATAAGCACCGAATTCAAGTGAACTCTGCTTTGACAATTCAGATCCAAGCAAAACATTGAAATCATGTTTCTTCGCAATCTTGAAATTGTAGTTGATGGTGTTTGACCATGTCCAGTTCACCTCATTCTTATTGGTCAATGTCGTCTTCGCAATGTCATTGTTGACAATATCAGAATGGAAGGTATGTGTCATTGAGTTAATGAGTGAGTTATACGTATCGATACCGAAGTTAGAACGGAATACAAAACCTTTGAAAGGCTTGATATCGATATATCCGTTACCAAACAGACGCCAGTAGTCCAAATGATTGTCTTTGTTGTGATACAGTTCACGCATCGGGTTCTGACGGTCACTCATACCACCCACCGGACCAGAGAAAGTGGTTCCATCTTCTTCATATACCGGCACAATCGGCGCCATCTTCAACGCATTTTCCATCGGAGCGCAATCCACCTGACTTGAATAAGTCATCGTGAAATTTTCACCGATAGTGATATACTTGTTCACATTGTATGAAGAGTTCATACGGGCTGAAATATTCTCAAAATCCGTATATTTCAAGATACCATTGTTCTTCTTGTAACCCAATGAGAACATGGTAGAATGTTTGTCATTCGCATGAGAAAGAGAGATATCGTAATTCTGCGAAAAACCGACTCTTGAAATTTCATCCAACCAGTCTGTATCCGCATAACGCATCGTCTTCTTGCTGTTGATATATCCGTCATACAAACCATTGACCGTATAATTCATATACTGGCTGGTACTCGGGTCCCAAACTGTAATCGGTGTACCTGAAGCTGCATTTAAGTTCAGGCCATAGTTGCTGGCATACGCCACCGGATCCAGTCCGTCATTCAATGCGGCCTGCGCCATAGCAGTGGCGTATTCCGATGAATTACATACATCCATCAATGACTGAGAAGAATAGAACTGAGCAGTCAGATTAGCAGAAAAATCTACTTTCACCTTATCTGCCTTCTTTCCTTTTTTAGTAGTAATGATGATTACACCATTAGAAGCTCGTGAACCATAGATAGAAGCGGAAGCCGCATCCTTCAATACCTGCATACTCTCAATATCATTGGCATTCAATGAATTCAGAGACATGTTGGTAGGCACACCATCGATCACATAAAGCGGATCCTGAGAAGAGTTGAAAGAACCGATACCACGAATACGTACCGTAGCCGTACCACTCGGAGAACCGTTGGTCGTAACTGTCATACCAGCTACTTTTCCTTGCAAAGCTTTCATCGGGTCTGGGTCCGGAGCCGTTTTCAACGCATCGGTAGAAACAACAGCTACAGAACCTGTCAAATCAGCCTTACGCTGGGTAGTGTAACCCGTTACAACAACTTCCTGCAACATTTCCGTATCTTCTGCCAGAATGACATTCATCACGCTCTGGGGCTTCAATATCTGAGTCTTGAAACCGATATAGGAAATTGAGATTTCAGATGCCGGATTTACCGTCAAAGAGAATTTACCGTCAAAATCGGTAATCGTACCATTGGTTGTACCACGTTCAAGGATAGTAGCCCCGATAACAGGCTCCCCATCTGTTTTGGAAACGACAGTTCCCGAAACTTGTAAACTTTGTGCTCGCAGCACTGAACACACCATAACAAATAGGAGTGTCAGACAGAATGTTCTTCTTATGCTTCCCATTTACACATATAGATTAAGTTTAACATAAAAATTGAATTTAAATACCATACCGTCCGAAAACGGTGCCGTAAAATTACAGAGTCGGCATAAAACGGTATATAAAAAATGTTTCATCCTCCACAAATAATGTTACATGAAACATTCTTTGTGGAGGATGAAACATTTTTATTATCGGGAACCGGAAATAGCAGAGTATCAGAATTCTTCCCTACGTTTCTTACAGGTTACAATAAGATAAATACCAAGCAACATCAGAGGAAGGCTCAGGAGCTGACCGATGTTCAAAGTCATCCCCACTTCCTGCGCAACCTGCGGGTTCTTCATGAATTCCAACCCGAAACGGGAACCGAAAAAGATGATCAGTGACACACCTGTTATCAGTCCGATGTATTTCTGCAGATGATACTTGTGATACATCACCCATGAAACGATCAGAGCTACCAGGCAGTAAAGCATCTCATATATCTGGGTAGGATGACAAGCCTGGGCCACACCGTCACGGTTATAAAGTTCCTGCCATTCACGCGAACGTATGAACTCAAATCCCCATGGCGCGGAAGTCGGGAATCCGAAAATCTCCGAATTCATCAGGTTACCGAAACGGATACACATACATACCACGGCCACGGCCGGAATCATACGGTCGAACAGCCACCATACACTTTTCCGCGTGACTTTCTTCGAGTACCATACCAGAGCCAGAATCAGGGCGAACACACCGCCATGGCTGGCCAGACCACCCTTCCATATTTTCAGGATCTCTATCGGATGGGCTCCGTAATAATCCCACTCATAAAACAGGCAGTGCCCCAACCGGGCTCCGATCACACTGCTGACAATACAATATACAAACAGCTTGTCAGCCCAGTTGTCGGGACATTTCTCCTTCTTGAACAGCCGGGATACCATTTCATAGGCAAGGATGAATCCCACCCCCCACATCAGCCCGTACCAACGAAGCTCAACCGATCCGAGGCGCACCAACACGGGGTCTACATCCCATACAATACTTGCTATCATGTCTTTATTCTCTTTTGTTTTGCCAGCAAAGGTACGAATAAATGTGAGAAACCGAAAAAGGTAACGTGTAATCCGCTCCTAAAAAAGACATCCGGCCTCAGCGTCCGGCAAATACCAGGTTATGGAGTTCACAAAGGGACTTGTCGGGCGTATCAGAGGAAAAGACGAAAAACAAGGCCTGCTTACCCTTGAAATCCTTGGCTTTCGGAACATCAATACGCATCTCGGTAATTTCCTGCCGGGCATCCTTGTCCAGGTGCAACGTACCGATCTTCACCCCTCCGGCGGTGGTCCAGGGACTGCCCACCATGACGTCGACAGTACCTTCCACTCCCAACGGTTTGAGGGAGAGGAGCAGCTCGGCTTCTTTATCCGGATCAAGAAGGCTGAAGTTAAAGTATTTGTATCCGACAATGGAACCTGCCGTATTGTTCACCACCGGATTGCTGTTCACACGTAGGTCATAGAGCGCATCGAAATTCGTCTCGTCACCATACGTAGGCTGAACGTAAGAGCCCGAAAAGAAGAAATTAGGCCACTCGTTATAGGCCGGACGCGGTCCTGTATAGTAACAGGCAATACCGGCCGAATAGCGCTTATAAGGATTAAGACCGTCCGTTTCGAAACCCTCGGACGTATATTCCCCTTCCGTTATCTCCACTTTACCTCCAGGCCCCTCGGTCACCTTCACTTCGATGGGAGCCACCATTGCCTGACGGGCGTATTCGTTCGTTCCGCACTGGCGGTGATAGAACACATACCACTGGCCTTTAATCTCCACAATACTGCCGTGGGTGTTTCCACCCGGTGTAGCCGTCAGGATAGGCTTGCCTTCGGCATCCACACCACGGGCACGGCCGTCAATCAGCGTACCGCCGTAAGTGAAAGGCCCCAACGGGTTGTCACTATAGGCATAAGCCAATGTATAGTTGCTGCCGGGAAAACCGAATTCACCTTCGGCCGTCCAACGGCTGTATATAAAGACATACTTATCCTTGATCTTCCGGATGGACGAAGCCTCGAAAAAGCGGAATACCCCGTCCTGCTTGCGGCTTGATACCATATCCTTCACAATCCGGGTCCCCGGTTTTACGGTAGCCATGGTAGCGGGATCAAGCTCGGCACCCAACGACTCCTCGAAGCCCCAGTAGCCGTATACCCGTCCGTCATCATCCACGAATACAGCCGGATCAAAGGCCAATACTCCATCTGTAGTCTTGGGCGATTCCTTGCTCCAGTTGCATACCGTAAACGGTCCGTCAGGACGGTCGGACCTGGCTATCATACCGTTGCGTCCGCCAGCCTGGTTGTTGGGATAAAGGTAATAGGTCTTCTTCCCGTCCTTACCCGTCACTTCCACCACATCGGGGGCATAAAGTATATCACCGGTACCGTCCACATTCAGCAGATTGCCTTCGGCATCGGTCTTCGACTCGAATATCACTCCGTCATAGCGCCAGTTGTTCAAATCATCCACCGAAGCCGACCACACCACCTGCTCGCGCCCGCAATACTCTGTCTTCATGGAATCATGCGACCCGTAGACATAGACCCGGTACTTGCCCGGTTGGTCGGGGTCTTCAAATACATAAGGCTCCCCATCAGGGATGTATTCCCACAAAGGCAGGAACGGATTGGCCGCCGGCACCTCTGGCGTATGAAACCAGGAAAAAGCTCCCAGCAGAGCCGGTACAATCATACGAATAAAACGGTTTCTTTTCTTCATGGCATCATAATAAATATATACTGATTCAAAAATAATAAATTCAGATTAAAAAACATGCGCCTGCGGTATAAAACAATTTATTCATACAAAATCAAACACATTCATATCCTTGTAACATCCGGTCATCCCCATGTCTGTCAATCAAGGCCGGTTTCCTGTCCGTGCCGTTTCTCCGGAGCACCAAAATAACTCGGATGGCGGTTGTCGGGATTCACGACAATGCGTTCAAGGACAATTTCAGGATCGACCATGAAAATTTTCAAGGTGTGCATACCGGCCTTTTCCACATCCAATTTTACGGTAAGCCAACGTTGGTTGTCGAATACCTCGTCACGACGGGGCTGCCCTTTCCCGAGAAGCCTGATACTTGTATCCTGCCCGGGCAAAGGTTTCAGATTGGGCGATTTGGCAAGATTAGCCCGGGTATATTCCCTGAACTCGTCATGGAATCCTTGCCGCGCATCGATTACCTGCGGCTCTTTATCATCAAGACCTACCGCAATGCGCAACCCCCTTTCGGGATAGACATCCTGTACCGGCAGAATACCGATGCAGACGGACAGATTCCCCGTATCGGGCAACAATACCTGGTATTCCAGATACGGTGCATCTCCGGGAGATATGCTCTCTGTCGTTACCGGAACGATACCCATACACGCCTTCCCTCTACCCAAATCGGGCAAGACAGTCCATGAAGCTTTCTGAGCCGGCACATTCTTATTATAAAGGTAGGCAGGTATGGAGAATTCGCTTCCACTCAGATTCCCGAAGTAAGGTGCGTCACTTTCAGGCACTCTTCCCTTTACGGCCCGTATCACGACTGGCACATCCACCTTTTCACTCTGAATATCCAGACGGGCCTCGTGTGTTCCGTCGGCAAGCGCTTCCCAATCAATGCCGACCTCAATCCGTTTCTCTTCCGTTACTTTCCCTTTTCCGGTGCTGACCTTGATCCAAGGTTGCGATGCCACGGCCGTAAAATCAAAACTACCCTTGCCACGATTAAAGAGATCAATATAATATGTCTGGTCAAGCAAGGCGTCGAATACCGGAAGTTCCAGTTTTCCCTCTGCTTCCGTCGCCTCGCTTCCTTCTACACTGATTCCCATGGCCGGAGTTTCCAACCGGTCGACCGATTTCAATTCAGGTAACTTGGCTTTTTCAGGCATCGACCACTGGGTATAGCCAATGTGGATGTCGGACATCATATTCTTCCATTTACCGTTTGCCAACGTATCATTATAGTACCGGCTGAGACTCAAATCCCTTTCGAACAAGGTTTCCGCCAACTTAGCATAGCCGTTTGCCGACGGCCGGCCCTGACGGGCATAAAGACGATTCCTGGTAACGGCCGAATAGATCCGGGCTATGCCGGAAGATGCGACCGCCGGATAATACACCAACTGGAAATAGGCATCCTGCTCCTCTTTCGGAATACGTGCCCGGAGCTGTTCCGCCTTTTCTTCCAAATCCTGCCACAACCGTTCCACCCGGTCTGTCTCCCGGTGATTCACCACACTGAAGATACCGGGAACCTGTACCTCGGCCTTGCGCCAAAGATTATACTTGGCATATTTTGAAACGATGTCGGCCACATCCTCCGCATATTCGTCACCGAAGTTCTGTCCTGCCCACTCCCGCGTATACTCATCTACCTTGTCGGCCGGAATGGCATCCGGGTTCCAGGCATAACGCATAATGAAATCAATAGGGAGTTCCTTAGGCTTTAAATCGCCGACGTTAATGATCCACAAGTCATCGATTCCGGTTTCATAGGCCAGATGAAACTGCTCTCGGAGTTTCGGTATGGGCGATGTATTCACCCAACGGTCATTCCACGGGCCTCCGTTCATATCAATATGATAATACAGGCCCAATCCTCCTTTACGTTGTTTCTCCTTCAATGGGCCACCCCGGCGGATATAGCCCCAATTATTGTCGCAAAAGAGCAGAAGCACATCATCAGGCACCGTAAATCCCTTATCGTAATACCGTTGTACCTCGGTAAAGATCGCCCAAAGTTGCGGCACCTCCGACGGATCTTTCCCGTACACGTCTTGTATGATCTGCCGTTGCCCTTTTATCACGTCACGCAATACCTTCATGTTCTCTTCATCACTGCCGTTACCCATTGCCACATCACCGTCGCCACGCATGCCAATGGTGATGAGGTTGTCAAAATTCTTGTTCCGTTCCAACCCTTCCCAAAAGAATTTATCAAGGTTCTCCTTGTTCGTGGCATAATTCCAAGCCCCTACCTCCTCTTTTCTCTTCGTGTATTCCTTGTGGGCACGCATCATCGGTTCATGATGCGATGTCCCCATAATGATACCGTATAGGTCTGCCAGAACAGGATTCTGCGGATCATCCTCATTGAAGGCTGTAGCCCACATAGCCGGCCAGAAATAGTTTGCCTTCAAGCGCAACAAGAGCTCAAACAGATGGCCATACATTTGTGAATTCAATCCCCCGAACTTAGCCGATGCCCAACCACCGAACGAAGGCCATTCATCATTGATGAAAATGCCACGGTATTTCACTTTAGGCGAAGGCTGGACGTACTTGCCGGCCGCCACATAGACAAATGGACTTTTACGTACCGGTACATCCGCCCACCAATACCACGGCGATACCCCCATCTTTTCCGAAATGTCGTAGATACCATAGATAGTGCCACGTTTGTCACTTCCGGCAACAACCAGATTTCCGTCTATGGTCTGTATCAGAAACGATTCCCACCGTCCTTTGATAGCAGACACATCTATTTTACCTTCGGCAACCAGCCGGTCTATCAAGGGACTCTTCCCCACTGTACCGATGATGACGGAATGTGATACAGGTGAAGTGACCTTCTCCAGACTTGTTGTTACACCCGTTACCTTATAAATATCGTCTACCAGGTCACCGGCCGCACGGATCACCCCCTCCCAATCTTCAGGAGAGACACAGACGGCAGCCGCCTTACCTTTTGCCGCAATGCAGAAAGCACCGGACGAACCTTCATACCGGACATACTGAGGTACCCCACTCAACAGGCCAGTCTTTACCGGTTCACACTTGCCTGTATATCCGAACATCGTCAGAAGAATAATGGAAATAATGACAATCTGTTTCATACAATATAGACCTAAAATTACTTTATCGGCTTTTCCATACAAAAATAAAAAAACTGTCCAGACTATAATCCACATCCGTATCGTTTTTATCTCAAAATCATTCATTAAGGGATGTAGCAATACCCGCCATGGACAAATTGACCGGCAATAGGATATAGATAGAATTAATTTTCCGGAAAAAACAAAGTAAAGCAAGATCCCTTACCCGGCTCCGATGCTACCCGGATGTATCCCCCATGCAGAGATACGATCTGCTTGCAGAGACTCAATCCGATTCCGGACCCTCCCGACTTTGTGGTGAAGAAAGGCACGAAAATCCGTTCGGCCACTTCCGGAAGGATACCCACCCCATTGTCACGGACCATAAAGGTGACACCTCCCGAACAGGAAAGAGCCTCGACCTCTATCTTTGGGGAAGGGATGCCGGAACAAGCCTCCCGGGCATTTTTCAACAGGTTTATGAACACCTGTTCCAACTGGGCACGGTCGGCCTGCACCACACACGAGGGCGTAACTTCACCGAAACGCAAGGCCTCATCGGGGAACAGGCGGCGTAAATCGGAGAAAAAGGAAGAGACCTGTACGGAACGCTTCACTGGCGATGCAATACGGGTAAGCTTACGGTAATTCTCGACAAACTCGAGCAATCCCTTGCTGCGGCGGTGGATGACCTGCAGCCCCTGCCGGATATGCTCCTGCAGAAGTTTGTCTGATCCGGGACTCTGCGTGCGTTCACTCAACGTTTCCGACAATGATATAATCGGACTGATGGAATTCATTATTTCATGGGTCAGGACACGGATTAACTTCTGCCAGGCTTCCATCTCATTCTTTTCAAGTGCCCCATGGATGTTTTTCAGACTCACCATGTAACATTCACGCCCCTGCAACTGCACCCTGACTGCCGACAAGGCCAGATCGACAGGCGGAACGCTTCCTTCCAGGCGGATCACCGGGTCATTCTTTCTGATTCCGTCCCATACTTCATCCGGCATCCGGTGTACATCGCCGAACAAATCCCGGGCGGCCCTGTTCATCCATTCGTTCCTTCCACCGCCGTCGGCCACCACTACAGCCGTATCTACCGTATCCAACAGATTTCCATAATACTGACGACGCACCTCTTCATCTGCCAGACGCTCCCTAACCTGTTTTATGGCCGAAGTCCATTCCGCAGCCAGTTCATTCATGGCCCTGTTACGGAAAACAGGATAAGGCAACTGACTGAAGTCGGAGCGTTTCATCCCTTCCACAATCTGCCTCATCATTTCCACCTGCTTCATCTGGACCCGATAAAGGTTACAGCACAGTCCTGCCGCCACGAGTACGCATACCGCCAGGCAGAACCACAACTGCCAGTAAAACGCCAGCGTAGCACCTGCAACAGACAGTACCAGGCCCAGGATATGGGCCACCAAAGAACAAACGAATGTTTTCATAATCCCAACTTTTCCATTTTCCGGTACAAGGTAAACCGGGTAATTCCCAGAAGTTCGGCCGCACGCGTCACGTTACCTCCGCTCGCACGCAAAGCCCGTTCTATCACATTCCGTTCCACCTTCTCCAGATTCAATTCACCGTCGGCCGGCGTTTCTACCGATTTTCCGGAAGGAGGGAACAGGAAATCATCGGGACGCAGCAGCGGATGGTCGGCCAGAATTACAGCCCGCTCCAGGGTATGCTGCAGCTCACGTACATTACCCGGCCAGCCATACCTCATCAGTTTCTGTTTCGCCTCCCGGGTCATGCCACGGATCTCCTTCTTGTACTTCCTGTTATATAAAGTAAGGAAATGACTGCCTAGAAGCAGGATATCCTCCCCTCTTTCACGCAAGGGAGGGATAGGAAGCTCGATGGTATTGATACGGTAAAGCAAATCCTGCCGGAAAGTCCCGTCATCCACCTTCCGACGCAGGTCGGCATTGGTGGCACAGATCAGTCGTACATCGATCGATACCGGCTCTACCGCCCCCAACCGGGTAATACACCTCTTTTCGATAGCGGTAAGCAGCTTTGCCTGCATAGGCAGCGACAAGTTACCTATCTCATCCAGGAACAAGGTTCCGCCCGAAGCCATTTCCATCCGTCCGGGCTTCGACCTGCGGGCATCCGTAAACGCCCCCTTCTCATAGCCGAACAGTTCACTTTCAAACAGCTGCTCCGGGATACTGCCCAGATCGATAGTCACAAAAACGTCCTGCCGGCGCGGGGAAAAGAACTTCAGCATGCGAGCTACCAAATCCTTTCCGGTTCCGTTCTCTCCCAGAATCAGGATATTGGCATCGGTATCCGACAGCTTCGCCACCGTTTCCCTAACCCGCATCATAGCCGGCGAATTCCCAATCAGTTCGGGCAGATCATCCCCTCCCTGCAGAATATTCACCTGATTCTGCAGGCGTCCCACTTCCTGCCGTGAACGGCTCAGCTTCACGGCCGACGAAAGTGTAGCCAGCAGTTTCTCCTTCTCCCAGGGCTTCGACACGAAATCGGTAGCCCCCGCCTTAATGGCACGTACCGCCTTGTCGGTATCGGCATAGGCAGTCATGAACACAACAACCGCCTGCGGGTCAAGTGCCAGAATCTGTTCCAGACAATCGAAACCCTCCTGCCCGCTGATGGCGTCCCGACGGAAATTCATGTCCAGCAGGATAACGTCCGGCCGGAAACTTTTCATGAAATACTCCACTCTGGAAGGCTGCGTAGTCACCTTGACCTTCTCCATATAAGGCTCCAGCAGCAGGTTGAGAGCGAAAAGCACATCCTCATTGTCGTCTATAATCAATATTTTCCCTTTTTCATCCATAATCCATCTGTTTTACAGTATCCGTTCATTTTATCACCCGAGTGAAAAGATATTATCACCCGAGTGATAAATTCTTATCACATTGGTGAAACGATCTTATCACTAAGGTGATAAGATCAGATCGGCCTATTATCTACCGCACTCCTTACGGTACAGGCAAATATAGAAAAAAAGAAATTGTGCTGTACGTGCTACATCGCACGTTTTTTGTGCGTATACGCACACTTTTATAAGTTTCAATATTTGCATATATCGCTGTATTACAACAGTTTGAATAGTTGGCACACTTTTTGAAATTAAAATTCAGGAAAACACCGGTAAAATTACCGAAGGATATGATACCTTTGGTGCCATCCGGATACCCGGTCACGAAGACAGACACACATACACAACACCATATATTATATGAAAACGATGAAATATGCTTTACGGTTTCTCTTGCATGCCCGGACCTACACGGTAATCAACCTGTTGGGACTGGCCTTCAGTCTGGCGTGCAGTATCATCCTGATCCGTTACATCTACCGGGAACTGACGGTAGACAGTCATTGTTCCGACCGGAATTCGGTGTACGGAATCGAGATAGAAATGGAAGGGAACCGATACCTGGGAGGGCTGACTTTTGAATCGGACAGTGCCGTCATCGATCCTGCCTGGATCAGGACGAAGGCAACCGTCATTCCGCTGGAAAACGAATTCGTACTGATAGACAGACACCGTTATCCTTTACAGGCATTGGTAGCCGACGATAACTACTTCCAGCTTTTCCACTTCGAGACCGTACAAGGTGAACTATCGCTCGACACCCCCGAATCGGCCCTCCTGATGGAAAGCTTTGCCAGGAGACTGTTCGGAACACAAAATCCGGTAGGGAAGACACTGCTGTTCTCGAACGGAAAAGAACTGACCGTAAGAGGAATTCTGAAAGATCCGGCCAACAAATGTTTCCTGAACTTCGACATGCTGGTCTCTTCTCTCCAGGCCAGCCTATGGTCAAGGATGCCGATCGAATTCTACTCCTTCACTCCCGGAACCGACCTGAAGAAGATTGCCGCATCGGGCAGGATCAGACGCCCGGTAAGCCCGTCCAATCCGGGCTGGAGAAGTTACCAGTTCAAGCTGATATCCGACAAAGACCTGTACTGGTCGGGACTGGGAAGTTCCATTGACAGTATCTATCAATGGGGGAACCGGCAGCAGCTCCATATATTCACGGCGGTATGTATCATCCTGCTGCTTACCGGACTGCTGAATTTCATCAACCTTTATCTGGTATTCATGCAGAAACGTACACGTGAATACTGCCTGAAGAAAGTATTCGGCGCATCTCCGAAAAGCATCTTTCTGCAAATCTACGTCGAAAACCTCTTACTGATGCTCGCTGCCCTGACCGTAGCCTGGGCGGCAGTAGAGCTGACCGGCCACCCTACAGCCCGGTTCTTCGGTACGACATTCAGCTATACTCCGTTCGACGGCATACTGTCGATAGGGTTGCTGGTACTTTTTCCGCTCCTTGCATCCGTCTATCCCTACCTGAAGTATACCCGTACAGTTCCGGCCGTACGCCTGAATGTCACGACCCACTCCCGGCAGTCGGTCCGCCTGCGTATGGGACTGCTTTTCTTCCAATATCTGCTGACATTTGTCCTGGTTATCCTGGCCTGCTACTTCAACAGACAGTTGGACGTCATGTTACAGACCGATCCCGGTTTCCGGACCAAAGACATACTGATAGCCAAACTGTACCATGAAAGTGAAGACTACAAGGCCCAAGACCGGAAAAACCGGAAAAGCCGGGTGCGGCAGATAGCCTCGCTGTTAAATTCCTGCCCCGACATTGAAACATGGACAAGTGACGCCACCTGGCTGGGAACCAGTGAATATACCCTGGACGCCATCGGTGCCGACGGACAAGTGGTTCCGCTCTACAACTGGTATGCCACCCCCGAATTCTTCAGGCTCTATGAATTGCCGGTCATCGAAGGAAGTATTTCCACGGCAGAAACAGAAACGGACGACTTGTCCGGTTTCGAATCCTTCTATGTGGTTAATAAAGCCGCATTGAAAGCCCTGGGATACACCAGCTGCCTGGGCAAGTCCATCAAGCTGAAAGGAGACGACAACGCACTCCCCATACGGGCCGTCATTGACGACTATTACGACGGGCGGATCAGTGACGGTATCCGGCCGATGATCTTTTCGGTAAGTAACTTCTCATACAGCGACTACTACCAGATAGCCTTTTATCCGGGAAAGGAAAAGGCGGTAACCGGTTTCCTGAAGAAAGTGGAAAAAGAAGTGTACGGCACAGAAGACTTTGAATATGATCTGTTCGAGAATAAAGTCAGACACATCTATGCGGCCGAACACCGTACAGCCACCCTTTACGGCATCTTTGCCGGAATGGCCGTCATCATCTCATGCCTCGGCCTGTTCGGACTGTCACTTTTCGACATCCGCCAGCGTTACCGTGAAATAGCCCTCCACAAGGTAAACGGAGCGCGAAACAGAGACCTTTACCGGTTGCTGTGGCGCAAATACGTATACATGCTGGGCCTTGCCTTCGTCGCCGCAGTCCCCGCATCCCTGCTGCTGATCCATTACTATACCCTCGGCTATGCGGTAAAAGTCCCTGTAGAACCTGCCATCTTCCTGTGGGCTCTGGCCATCGTCGGCCTCCTCACGCTGGGTACACTCTGCTGGCAAATCCATAAAGCCGTACGGATCAACCCCGCCGACATCATGAGGGCCGAATAACATCGGCATTATATATAACCTGTCAAAAACAACGGACCAAACAAAAAACATGCATATGGTAACAACAGACTCAAATCCGATTATCAGTGTAGCCCACCTGCAGAAAGTATTCCGCACCGACGAAGTGGAGACATGGGCCTTGAACAACGTAAACCTGGAAATAAAGGAAAAAGAATTCGTCGCAATCATGGGACCTTCCGGCTGTGGAAAATCGACCTTGCTCAATATCCTCGGTCTGCTGGACAACCCGACAGCAGGAAGCTACGTCCTGAACGGAAACGAAGTGGCCATGCTTCCCGAATCCAGACGTACCGCACTACGGAAAGGAATCATCGGCTTCGTATTCCAGAGCTTCAACCTCATCGACGAACTGAACGTATACGAAAACATCGAACTCCCCCTGCTTTACATGGGCATTCCCGCATCCGAAAGGAAACGGAGGGTAGAAGAAGTCATGAAGCGGATGTCCATCAGCCACCGCGCCAAACATTACCCCCAGCAACTTTCAGGAGGTCAACAACAGCGTGTAGCCATAGCCCGGGCGGTGGTAGCCGGACCTAAAATCATACTGGCCGACGAACCTACCGGTAACCTGGACTCCAGGAACGGCAAGGAAGTGATGGAACTCCTTACCGAACTGAACCAGGAAGGCACCACCATTATCATGGTAACCCATTCCCGCCATGACGCCGGCTATGCCGACCGTATCATCAACCTGTTCGACGGACAGATAGTAACCGAGACATCCCTTTAACGTTCCAGAAAACATATGACATTTATACAACACATCAGGCTCATCCTGCACGGTTGGCGACACGACAGGCTTTTCACCATCATCTCACTTTTCAGCCTGACAGCAGGAATCTGCTTCACCTGCCTGCTGACAGCCTTCGTGACGTATGAATCGAACATCGAATCGGGTAATCCCAACCGTGACCGCATCGTACGCCTCACCCAACCCATGCCGGTATCCGACAAAACCGTACAGGGAAGTTTTGTATACGGCGGAAGCGTTCCCGAAATCATGAAAGCCCTGCCCGAAGCCGAAAGTTTCCTGCGCACACAGACACAAGAGAAAATCCAGGTACAGGTCGGGAAGGAGATTTTCCGGCTGGACCATGTAATGGCAACCGATTCAAACTTCACCCGCTTCTTCCCCCTGCAGGTACTTCAAGGAGATATCCGGGAAGCCATTACCCACCCCGACCAAGTAGCCCTAAGTCAGGAAACCGCCACGAGGATATTCGGTACGGCAGAATGTATAGGGAACGTACTGACCCTTCCTTTTTACGGGAAACAGCTTGTACGCGTTGCCGCCGTATACCGGCATCCCGACCAAAGTATACTGAAGACAGACGCCCTGCTTGCCTTGAGACCTGAACAAGGGACCAACTGCTATCTGATGCTGCATCCGGAAACAGACCTGCAGACATTCCGGAAACATCTGGCCGGGAAAGAACTTCCCTGCCTGCTGGGCACCGGACATTACCGGGCACAGACCTTGCAGGAATCATATTTCGACACCCGGCTGGAAGACGCCGACTACTGCTGTTTCCGGCACCGGAATCCGCAGATGCTGCACATCGGACTGGTTGCTGCCCTGCTGATCCTCTTCATCGGATGTTCCAATTACATCAACCTCAGTTTCTCACGGTTATTGAAGCAGATACATACCCTCCGCATTGAAATGCTGATGGGAGCCGGGAGCAAAGATATCCGTATCCAGCTTTTTACAGATACATTCCTGCTGATCCTGCTTTCCTTCCTGTTTTCTCTGCTGCTGATGCACGACGGGCTACAGGTCTTCAACCGGATGCTTGACACACAGATCACTATCGGCTATCTGTTCTCGTGGCAGGTACTGCCGTGGCTGGTAGCTTTTGTCGTGTTTATGGCTGTAGTGCCGTCCCTGTACACCAGCCGGAAACTGATCCATCTGTCAGAAAGCCGTTACCGCGACTTCTATACCGGACGGAAACGCCGTTTCATTACCGGATCACTACAGACACTGCAATTTACCTTTACCCTGGGACTGTTATCGGCCTTTCTTATTATCCGAAGCCAGACCGCACTCATAACGTCAGGAGGGGAACGCTTCCGCCATACCCTGACCCTCTACCATGAGGGAACAGGGACTCCAGCCGTCGGCAACTGGCTCCAGGAGGTAAAAGGATGGAAAGAAACCGCCGATGCCACCGCCTCATCAAGCGGCATCTACAGTGGCATGATGGCCGTCATACTACCCGGGCAGGACCAGAACCATGTCCAGATGGTCGACATGATTGAGTGTGACAAGAATTTTCTGTCCTTCTACCGGATGGAACTGCAGGATTCCGTACAGGCCATGCAACACCTCTCCCGGCTTCCCCGACCGATACTGGTCAACGAGACTTTCATCCACATGTTTGTTCCGTCCGGAGAAAATCCGATAGGACAACCCGTCACCCGGTATGTAGACGAAGCCAGTTGGGAGGGAGAAACTATAGCCGGGGTCATCAAAGACTTCGTCAAGTTGTCCCTGGACAAGCCCGTCTACCCGCTGCACCTGAAAATACGCCAAGGAACACCTTCCGACTTTGCCTGTCTCACGGTACGTATCAACCGGCAGGAGCCTGAAGCAGACCGGAAACTCATAAAGAAACTTCAGGAAAAATGGGAAGAATGTTATCCGGATACCCCATTCAGTTTCACAGACGACCACCAGTTTTTCCTGAACGAGAACAAGGATACGACATCACTCTCGGATGTATTGCTGCTATACACGGCCATCAGCCTGCTGTTGACATTCTTCGGACTGTTCGGGCAGATCCGTTTCACAGTCCGCATGCGCCTGAAAGAACTCTGCATCCGGCGCATCCATGGAGCCGGGCCGAAACAGATCCTGTATTATCTGGCACGTCCGTTTATCCGGTATCTAGGCGTTGCATTCACCGTCAGTACCCTTATAACATATCCGGCAATGCACCACTGGCTGGAAGGCTTCCAATACCGCTCCGGAATAAGTGTCATGCATTTCCTGCTCCCCCTCCTGGTTGTCGGCGCGTTTACCTTGCTGATTATCGGCACAAGCTGCAAGGAAATTCTGAAAGGCAGTCCTATCCGGTTCCTGAAACAAGACTGATCATCCTTACGGCACAATACTCCAATACAGGTAATCCCTATTTTGAAAAAAACAGGATGTCTCTTCCCACTCAAAACATCAGGGAAACGAGACATCCTGTCCTATAGAATCAACAAATAACGTAAGCTATATCACCATGACAAGTGATTATACCAGATGAGAAATCAGCTCTTCACGGTCACCGGCCAGCAGGTCGATTACCGGAATTTCAATCATCGTATAGCAACCCGGCTGCTGTTTCATGGAAGCACGGGCTACGCACACCAATACCTGAGCTGTCAAAGCTGGGTTATTGATTTTCATATCGAATTCGAACAACTGGTTGTGTGTCTTTCCGGATACCCCCTTACGGACCAGGTTCACTCCATGACCAACATCATTCAGGTCGTCTACACAAGGGACCTGGATAACATGGGTTTCATCATTCACGAAATAGGCATCCGACTTGATTGCAGCCTCAACAGTCTTGAAATCGGCACCCTCTTCCAGTTCCACATATACCATACGGCGATGGATTCCTGTCCCTACCGGAATAGTCATTGACAGCGCGTCCTTGACACCTGCAATGGCACGCACCGCTACAGAATGTCCCATACTGCGCCCCGGGCCGAAATTAGTATAAGTGATACCTTTCGGAGCGATGGCTTCCAGCAACGTACGTACCACCGAGTCACTTCCCGGATCCCATCCGGCAGAAATGACAGATACGGCATTGTGTGCCTTGGCTGTCTCGCCCAATGAACGGCGCAATGAAGTAATCTGGGTATGGATATCGAAACTGTCGACGGTATTGATACCCAAAGCCAGGATTTCCTTTGCATACTGTTCCACGCTACGGGTAGGAGTAGCCAGGATAGCCACATCCACGTCTTTCAGTTCTTTGATATCTTTGACAACAGGATAACCGGCCAATTCGGCAGGCTTGTTTTCTGCACCATGACGGCGCACGATACCTGCGACTTCAAAATCGGGAGCAGCTTCCAGCGCTTCCAATGTAAATTTACCAATGTTTCCGTATCCAACTACGGCAGCTCTAATCTTTTTCATATCAATTGTTTGATTTATTTATTGTTTGATTGACAAATATACGGAATTAGAACATTTCCAGACAAGCCTCCAGGCTATGTTTTTAAATATTTCATATTTTATTTTCTGCGTTTACTTATGATTTCATATTTTTGCATTATCTTTATTAACAGATATATGATTGAATACGTAAAAGGAGAACTGACTGAAATCACTCCGGCACTGGCCGTAGTGGAATGTCATGGAGTGGGTTATGCCATAAACATTTCGCTGAATACCTACTCGGCCATCCAGAACAAGAAAGAGGTAAAGCTATATATCTACGAAGCCATCCGTGAAGATGCATACGTACTTTACGGTTTCGTAACCAAACAGGAACGCGAACTGTTCCTGCTGCTCATTACGGTTTCGGGTATCGGAGGCAATACGGCACGCATGATCCTGTCGGCCCTGACGCCGTCTGAACTGTGTAACGTAATCAGCACAGGAAACGACAAGCTGCTGAAGACTGTAAAAGGAATCGGCCTGAAGACCGCCCAACGTATCATTGTCGACCTGAAGGACAAGATTGCGGCAACAGGCATCGATTCGGCGGCAACGGTCTCTTCCATTGCCACGACGGTCAATGCCGAAATCTATGAAGAGGCAGTGGCAGCCCTTACGATGCTGGGATTCGCACAGGCACCCTCGCAGAAGGTGGTATCGGCCATCATGCAGGAAGCCCCTGATACCCCGGTGGAAAAGGTTATCAAACTGGCTTTAAAACGTCTGTAACCTGTCGGACCACAGCGTTACCGGAAAAAATTATATATTGACATACCATTAACTTTAAAAACAATACGATTATGACACACACTATGCCGAAACTTGCTTACGCACAGGATGCACTTGCCCCGTACATGAGCCAGGAAACAATGGAATTCCATTATGGAAAACATTTGCAGACCTACATTGACAACCTGAACCGGCTGATCCAGGGTACACCTTTTGAAAAGATGTCGCTGGAACAAATCATCCTGAAATCGGACGGCGGGATATTCAACAATGCGGCCCAGACCTGGAACCATACATTCTTTTTCCAGACACTGACCCCCACACAACCAGCCATGCCGGCCAGACTGGCGGAACTGCTGGCACGTGATTTCAGTTCGGTTGATGCATTCAAGGAACAGTTTACCAAAGCGGCCGTGGGACTGTTCGGTTCTGGATGGGTATGGCTGGTTTCCGACAAACAACATAAACTTTCAATCGTGGCAGAACCGAATGCAGGGAATCCATTGACCAAGGGCCTCAAGCCGATTCTGGTCATCGATGTATGGGAACACGCCTACTACATTGACTACCGCAACCGCCGCGCTGCCTTTGTGGAAGCTTTCTGGAAACTGGTGGACTGGAACAAAGTGGCCGAAAGATGTGTGATGAAACGCTATGAATGTACCGCATGCGATTACATCTACGACCCCGAAAAAGGCTCACCCGAAACCGGAATCGCTCCAGGAACACCGTTTGAAGAAATACCGGACGACTGGACATGCCCGATATGTGGCCTTTATAAAGATGCATTCAAGCCGATTGACGACTGACCGTAACAAACAATAACAACCAAAAAAGACGGCCTGTCCCCACTTTCTGGAGACAGGCCGTCTTTCCTCTACAGAATTGAGGCCAGCATCACTTTTCCGATGCCTCCCCTTCCTGCATTTTACGGGTTACAAAACGGATTTTCAGGTTGGCTTCCTTCTGCTCCTTCCTGATTTCCTCCATCCCCGACAGGATACGGGCCAGATCAGAAATCCGGGCGACAGCCTTGACATCGTCCGGCCTCATCACCGTCTTATAATTGCGGTCACCCAAAAACTCCAACGAAATCTTCTTGTCCTGGTTGGCGGTGATAAAAGCGGCTACCCCTCCGTCCTTGGAACCGACCCTATAGTCCGCCTTTTCTATGGCACGCCCCAAATCGGTCGTTTCATAGCTGTCGGAAGAAGCCGGTGTCTCGGCCGACATATCTCCTACACTCACCTTTACCGCCGTATGATGGATATTCCCTCCTCCACAATAGATGGAAGTAAGCGACATCTCTCCCATTTCATTCACCTGGGCACGCAGGAACGAACGGCCAATATTCTTCTCAACCACCTGAGTCGGATAGAAATAGTTGCCGACCTCCTGATAGGCAGTATCCTTTTCAAACACAAAATCGGACTTGACAGAATCCAGCTCTGCCTGTTTCACCACCATCATGCTGTCAAGATAAGCCAACGTTTTCCGCTGCTCTTCCAGATCAATCTGCTGCATCAGCTTGATACCTGCCTTACGGGCGTCGAAAGCTTTCGGATAAAGCGTCCGGATACTGTCAAGCTGAAGTTTAGCCAGGTTATAATCGCCTGCGGCAAAAGTTTCCTGCGCCCTCTGGTACAGTTCTCCGGCTTTCTTGCCATCACTGTTGCATGAAGAAAGTGCCGCCATCATCAATGCAGCTACCAACATCGTCTTTTTCATATACTTAACACATTTTTAGTACGACAAAAATACAACTTAATTATTTCATCCG
>ULQU01015595.1_pt1 | contig 69463 bp, 99 predicted proteins | sample 1954841 | NCBI WGS metagenome assembly ULQU01 (sample SAMEA4835664, study PRJEB28245) | human gut metagenome | biome: gut microbiome; material: fecal sample | place: Denmark | collected 2008
TGTCATTCCAATTTAATTCCGCCAACGGGTTAATAATATAATATCCTGTCGTAGATGATGTGTGCAATTTTACAATTCTTTCTGGTATAGTTCTGTATCCGCCTAAATGTGGAACTTTCCTTAGCAAGGATTTCACCCGTCCAAGATTGCTTACCTGATACAACCCCTCATAACCTTTGATGTCTTTCCAAATCTCTTCCATATCGCTGAAATTCAAATCTTATGCTGAAAGATATTAAAATGCGGAAAGGCTTTCAGCTTACCCTTTAAGTCGGTCAATTACTCCGACCTATCCGCATAGTTTTATACTACAAATATACAAAATTTTATTGACAAATCAGCATATTTAAGTAATTGATTCCCAATATTTTAGCCGCACGTCCACACGCCTGCGGGACAGCGGTAAGCCGTCGAGCTGACCCCTTCAAACTCCTTTATCCTTTCAATAAGTAAATCACTTGCTTTCATCCTTTTACCTCCTCATTATTGTTACTATTTCTTTTCCTTTCTCCCAAAGCCTTGTTCAGTCCGCCGCCGGCCATGAAGCCTCCGACGCACAACAAGAACATACCCAAGCCGTCAAGGTCGGTCTTCACGTATCCGTTCGTGCATACATCCCACAACAGGCAGAAGCACACGCACAGACCTATGAACGCGCCGATTCCAACGCTCAGCAGCAGGGCAAAGCTTTTCGAGCTGTCAAGACTGTTTGCCCGTATCAGGCTTTTCAGGTATTCCGTTATCCTTGCCATTTTCCGTTACTCCTTTCTTCATGTCCTCTTTTGTTACTATGGCATGCGGATGTTGCTCCTTCACGCCTTTTATCAATTTGCGGTAGAGGCAGTGGTCACTTTCAATGAGTCTTTGGAAACATTCGTCGGTAGGACGCCAGCATACATGTTTCTCTGACTCTTTAAGCTGTAACCTTAATTCATTGTTTTCGCGAATCAGGTCAAGGCGTTCACCTTCCAGCGCATGGACTCTTTTGTACAGGTCGTCAACAAGCCTGTTCAATTTGTCTACCTCGTCCTGTACACGCTTGTAATCTTCTATCAATGCCTTGTATTCCTCCCTGTAAGCCTCCGCCGCCGATATGCGCCTATTAGAGTTAATGTTTAAAACATACCTAACGAACTGCCAGCCTCCAACGGCTGCAATGAGGGCTATCGCAAGCTCCCAATATTTCTCCATAAGTTGTTGTTATCCGTTATCCTGAAAACTTGTCAAAACACTTTACAAATATAGTGATTTTATCTCTTACAGCCAACTATTTACGGTAGAAAATCGGTCAATTGCATAACTTCTACCGTCATTATACCGCCTTGCGCCACTATTCATATTTACCTCTTGCTCAAACATATTTGTTATAAAGTTTAAAATTTACATTGCCGCTTTCCTGCCATACAATTACGTTATACTTACATTCTAATAAATGTAATAGCTCCATATCCAAGCGGTTTGTCTTAATCTCCAATGGTTCTTTGCCGTTGTCAATAATCGCCATCTCTAATTCTTTTTAATGTCCTCTTTCGCCTTTTATATTTGTTTTTCAAAGACAAACTTTCATAATGTCCTTTGATGTAAAAATATTCATACTTTTCGCTGGCTATCATGTTTATTATTTTCCGGCGCATACCGTATTCGTTGCAATATCGTAAAAGCCCCAAATATGAATTTACGCTGTTAATGGCCCTGACTATACGGGGCAAATCGTCGGCGGCGTTCAAACGCTTAACCGCCCTTACAAAGTTTGTTATTGTCCTGTTGCAGCAATATACACGGTATGGCTTGACGATTTCGCCCGTAAATTCTACGCCTTTCGTGTAATGTTGTATGTAAAATTTACGTTCGTTAAGCTGCAAACCGAGTTCTTTCAGCTTCGCCCTTATCAGCGGAACGCAAGCAAGCAAAAATGCCTTGTCCTGATGTATGCAATAAAAATCATCGACATATCTTCCGTGCAGGGTTATGCCGATTTCTTCAAGATACCAATCAAGCACATTGAGAAGGAAGTTTGCAAATATTTGTGCAAACAAATTGCCGATAGCCACGCCCAATCCCTCGCCGTTGGTAAAAAGTGACTTATTGGCCGGTAAGTAGTTCCAATATTCCGCCGGGCTGTGGCGTTCGCAATTCTTTTCAGGGCAATGCAAAATAACGGTATGGCAAAGATACCGTAAGTCTTCTATGTCTTCATCTTTGTAAAATTCCAAAATGAAACGGTCTATCATTTCAGCCAGCAACATCTTGTCAATACTCATAAAGAAACCCTTTAAGTCAAGTTTCATTATGTAGCAATCCTTAGTGTAGTCCTCACTGCACTTCCTGATGTCGTCTTTAAGCATATTTATGCCGTAAAGCTGCCCTTTTCCCTTACGGCAATTAAACGTGCGCGGACTAAAAATTTCCTCAAAAAGCGGCTCTAACCGTAAAGCGATGTAATGATGTACAATCCTGTCTTCAAAAGAGGCGGCAAATACTTCTCGGTATCGTGGGCGCGTTACGACAAAGCAGATAGACTTACCCGGCTGGTAGGTACGGTTATTGATACGGTCGCGGAGTGCTATTAACTTGCTACCGTAGTCTATTTCGTACATTATGGCACTGGCTGTTCTCCGCTTGCTTTTGCGGCAGTCAAAATATGCCTCTAACATCCCGTCCGTTGTAACCATATCCTCTTTATCTACTTAGTGTGTCGGTATATCCGTAAAGGTGCTGAAACGGGCCTAACCCTATTCTGGTTCGTAGCCTTAGTATTCCAGTTGTTCGCGTTGCCATTGTTGAGGTTCAAATTCCACGCATTGGTCGTGCTGCACTCGCAACTCCGTGCTGCACTTGCTTGGTCTTAACTATAAAAGATAGTGCGCAGCCCATTTTTACAGATAACTTGCACGCTCGGTTAGTCGTAACTTTCCAAATCTGGCATTTACTCGCTATCCATGCTGCTGATAACCTTTAATAGTGAGTTCTTCCACGCAGTAGATTGTTTGCCTATCGCGTCCGTCAACTCGATAATATTTGCGTGCCTGCTTCTGCCTAATATCCATTTCCTTTCACCTGCAATGCGCAGCAAAGTTTTCAATACTTCAAACTCGGACTGGAAATTTACTAAATGCTGTATGCGCACTTGCTTGTCGCGGTTGATGTACGCAGCCGATATTTCGCTGATTAAGTCCACACCTATATCGTGCATCTTGTTACCTATGCTGAATTTATAGGCACGCGGAAAGCTCGGCGTAATATCCAGTATTTCATCTAACAGCTTACGGCAGTCTAAATATATCTGCGTGTTAGATACCAGTTTCGATTTGTTCATATCTCAATTTTCTTGCGCTTTGCAGATAAAAGGAAATTTCTTTGTCTTGTGCGGCTACCGCCGCACTTTTAAGGTTAAAGTTTAACTACTAACTATTGTAAAAATGCTGAAACGGGCCTAACCCTATACTGGTACGTAGCCTTAGTACCCCAGCTGCTCGCGCCGCCATAGCCGAGGTACAAATACCACGCAAGGGTCGCGCTGCACTCGGTACTACTCCAGTATGCGGTTTCTGCCAACTGCGTAGCACCGTTAATCAGCGATAGTGCATAATTGATTTTGCGCATATTCGCATAAATCATCATCAACTCACCCAAAGACGGCAGCCACCAACGCCCGGCGGTCAGTCCTTTGCCGTTTGCATTTGCCCTGCTGTAGGCGTGGCAAAAGCCCGGCGCATAGCTTGTCGTGTTGCACTCGCTGTGCTTCACCTGCTCGGCTGTACTTGTTTTTCCTGCCCAGTCATCCAGTGCGGTTAATCGGTCTGTGGTAGTTTTGCCGCCTGCACTTACCGCTGCACTGCTCCATGTCAGCGTAGCTTCCGTAGGTGCTACCACCAGCATTTTGCCGCCCTCTACGACTAACACACCCTCGGCTATTTCGCCGCTACCCTGATAGCTTGCCCACTTGTGCGGTTTTACCGCCAGCGGATAGTCATCATTGTTACGGTGGAACATGATAAATACGCCGTCATCAAGTTTGCTTAACAGCGCATTTTCGGGCATGAGTTCCGCCACAACTTGTGCAAGGTCTGATTTTTTGATGAAAACCGGGTTGCCTGAAGCGTCTTTTGCAACGATTGAATCAACGTCTGTTTTCTGTGGCAAATTTGCAAATGCGTTTTTTAATGTAATTTTTTCAGCCATAATTATTTTAATTTTAAATTGTGATTATTTTTATGATACAAATGATACCGTGTAGGCGTAATATTCCCCGCCGTCGTAGACGAGCAGCAGCTTCAGGACATCGCCTCCGGCCATGTTGATACTGTCAATGTCATTTGTCGATTTGTCTCTTAACTTCGGATAGTCGGAACTCTGCCCGGTAACGCCCTTGCGACCGACAATTTTGAATCCTTGAGTCGATATGTGGCCGCATATTGTCAGTGGCAAGGCAAAATTAACATCTGAACCGATACCGAGTGTATACCTGATATCGGTCAGCCTCGGCAGGATTATGCCGGGAGTCTCCGATACATAATTGATGATGAAAACATAATTGCCCTCATTGTAGTCAATCACCGCACCGGAATTGGGCGCACGCATAATGTTAGGCCTATAACCGACCACGAATCCGTCGAGCGAACCGTGCCCGTTACCTATGAAGGCATGGTTGTACGTCGAACCTCTAGCCGACAACAGCAAGGCTATGTTACGGCCTAATCCCCACCAGTCCGTCGTGTCTTCATTCTCAAAGCGTCCTACGCTACGCATACCGCTTGACGCGGGCATCACATTGCCGCCTATGCCGGCAAAGCACTTATGAGCGTCGTTACGGAATATCACGTATGCGTCATTATCGAACGGGTCGTTCGTCAGGCCGTTGCCGCTTATCTTGAAACCGGCAATCTTTCCGCTCTGGACGTTGATATTGTTGAAATTCCCGACATTACAGGTAACCGCCCCGCCCTTTGCCTGAAAAAGGATGTTGCCGTCCGCGTCTTTCATCTCTATCACCTCCACGCCGAGGTTTTTCACCAACGCATACTCGGCAAGGAGGATTCTTGTCGCCACCATCTCGAAATAGTCGAAGGGACGCCAGTGCGTTGTCGTCCCGTTTTCGGAAACGTCCGTCTGTGGGGCAACGGAGGAATTGCCGCTTATCTGATAATTCCACATATATACATTATTCGCCCCGAGTATGAGTATATCCCCGTTCCTGAATGTCAGCCCGGCGCTCCATTCCGTCTCTCTTCTCACAAACGGGAACGGTGTTTCATAGGTGACATCGAACGTCTTTTCCGTCACCGCCTGCATCACGCCGTCAACTTGTACGAGAGCCCTTATGTTTATGCTCCTCGGCGCTGTGCCTGTAGCTATCGCCTCTGCGAATTTAGGCTGAATCTGATAGCCCGGATAAAAGCCTGTCATCCATGATGACAATACGTTACCGTTCTTGTCTTTGATTTTCAGGTCAATTCCGAAGTTTATGCTTGTGCCGTTCTTCAGCAATGTCACAGAAATAATGTTGTTTATAAGTTCAGCGTATGCCGTGCAAGGCACAGTCTCGCCAGTGTTAAGGACAATATCATACGTAACTCCGTCACTTCCCGGCTCTCCATCGCCGCCCTGTTGGGCAAGCGAAACATACTGCGAGGCCTGCGTTACGCCGTTTAGCTCATAGCTTACGAATATGGAAGGCGAACTATTGCATGCGGACGTATCTGTATAAATATCACCTACGAACCAGTCGCTATCGTCGAATGCGCCGCTGCTGTCCGTCAGTGCCGTTGTAGTCGAGCCGTTGACATAACCGAACTTTACTGTAGCTCCTGATACAGGAGTAGTTGTCGTACCCTTGCGCTTATATAGCTTTCCGGCCAGCTTGGCGTTGATTTCCTTCAGTCCGTTCATCGTATAGTATGCCGATGTCAGACTTATTACATAAATCTCCGCATCGCTGCCCGGCTCGGTTGCTCCGAACGACTGCACCGCCAACACTTCGTGTCCTGAGCCGTACACCGTCAGTCTTACTGATTTAAACTGACCTCTGTGGCTTGTAAGGTCATCGGTAACATCAAGCAGCGATATGCCAGCCAGGCTGTCGTCATATACTGATGAACCGTCTGAAGCAAGAAGCTCATAATAAACCTGACTTGCTGAAAACGCAGTCATCACGCCGTCAGTATCCACCTTGTAGAACGTGAACACCACCTGTCCGACGGGCGCACCTGATGCGTCCACCGGGATTGTCTCGCCTGTGGAACATTTAATCATGTATCTGCCATACTCTTTATTGGCAGTAAGAGCTATCGAACCGCTGGTTATCATACATTAACGTCTGCACTTACATAGATGTTTAATCCATATCCGGCTCGCGCCATGTCTGAATAGCTTACCTGTGCGCTCGTTGCAGTGAAGGTAGCCGCACTCTTGCCTGTAAGCGTGAAGTCAGCCCCTGCGTTGTCTATCGTGCGCCATTCCCACGAGCTTACTTTTACGGTAGTTCCGCTATCCCTGCGCTTGGCTACCGGGGTAACGGTTGCCGTCTGCCCCTGCTTTACCGTCAAGCCCTCGATGCCTGTAACGTCAAATTGCACCTGCACCGGGTCGCTATAGTCCGTCACCGTGCAGAAGCCGGTGGCCACGACGTCCGAACCTTTCTTTACCGTACACCTCACCCTTGCCTGCCAGTTAACATCATCTGCCACAACTTTTTGTGTATTTGATGTGCTGACATTGGTAAATGCCTCGTCACTTCCGTCTGTGTCAATTATTTTCCATTCAAATGAGTAATCACCCAAATCCGACACGACGCTGCCCTCATTCCATAATGTGGCGGTCAGTGTTATCTGCCTTGTCGTCTGTGTCAGAATGCCGTCCGCAATAACAACGTCAAAGGTCGCTCCCGTACTTTTCTGTATGATGACTTCGGTTGAGATACCGTCAAAGGCTATCTGGTTACCACCGACCTCTATCGTTCCTGATATAGTTATTCGGTCGTTGTCATAGCCGGACAGCGGGACGAGGTTCTTAAGCACTTTCAGGGCCGTGACGGTTTTGCTTCCGCCGTCATAATTAGTCGTATATGCCGTGTCTTTCTTGAACACGCCCTCCATGCCCTCATTAGTTGAAAGACCGTCACCGCCGAACGTCAGCGTTATTCCGTTATACTTCCATGTCAGCGTCTGCGGCGTCATCAGCGCGCCGGTGGCGGTATTGACAAGGATGGGGACAACGGCCGGCTTCATATTGTCCGCAAGAGTTTCAAAATCAGGTGTAAACGCCCCTGCATCGTTATATCTCTGTATCAGCGGAGTGTTCTCAACACGAAGGTAACCGTTTATGGATGTTCCGTCCATTACAGCTATCAATTTAAGCCCTGCCTGTACTTCCTGTGCCATCTTTTATTCCTCCTCTGTTATTGGTTCTTCAATTTTGTTCTCGCTCTCTGCCGTCTCTTCCGGCTGCTCTACCGTTCCTTCCTGCGCCCCGGTATCCTCCGGCCGCTCCGTTTCCGTTGCCTCGGTCTGTCCGCCGGCTTCCACGGTGTTGCCATCCTCCGTGCCGTCGCCCTGCACCCCGTCAACCTTATTATTGGCAACTTCTTCGGCATTAATTTTAATCAGTTCCTTCAGCTCTTTTGCCGAAGCTACGATTTGACAATTTGGTATACTGCCCAGCATTCTGAGGTCTGAAATTGGCAGTATCAGCCTGCCGTCCGGCATTGTCTCATGATACATATTGAGGATTTCCTCATTGCTCACGTCAGTTTTCTTTACAAGTATATACATAGTCGTCTTAATTTTTTATTCGTATGTCGGTATTATAATAATAGCCCCGTTGTCGTCAGTAATGAAGTTTCCTGCATCGTCAGTAAGTACTGCGTGCTTTTCATAAACGCTTACGTCAGCCCATACGCTTACAAGTGCTGAGGGGTCAAACCCTTTATCTTTTGGAACAAACTCTATGTTCTTTCCGCTGTCAATGAATGTCTCGCTGCTTCCTGCCTTTGCGCTCCGGCCTTTCCAGCGTATCTGGAAAAGTTCATTTGCCTGCGTGTCGTTAACGGTAGCCCGATTGTCGAAAAGCTCTGTCTTAAAGCCGACCTTTGTCGAGAAGTCGTATGCCTGCCTTGCTCCTTTAGTCTGCATCTGCTCGACCGACAGGCTTGAAGGCATCTCCATATTTATGAATGTCTCGGCCACTATGGCATCGTCATCCGGCGTTACAGGGCGTTGGCTCTCAAAGTACGCGGCACGGACACGAAAGGCCGAAGCCTTCATCATCCTCGCGTCAAATGTCAGCGTTTTCGTGAATACGCCGTTTGATTTACAAGTAAGCCACAGTTCTTCGTCCTCGGAGGTTATCTCCCTCCATGTTCCGTTCTCGTCCCTTACCTGCCACCAATACGCCGCGTGCGCGTCATCAACGGCTGTGCTTCCACTGTATAGCTGTGCTGTCAGTGTGTGCAGCCAGTCCGTTTCTTTCAAAGGGTCAATCTTCCAGCTCGGAGGACAGTCCACCGTAACCTTATAGTTCCTGCTTTCGTACACAGTTGTGTAAAGCTTCACATTCATCTCCACACGAACGGTCTGCTGCGTCCTCTTGTCTGTGAACTTGACTATGCAGTATATCTGTATGGGACTGTCGGCCGGAACGTTCTTTTTCACCTTCAGGGCGTTGGCCGGGAATCCAGTCACCGTGCCGTCGCCAATCTCATAATCCTCTCCGGCCGTTATACGGTTAGAATAGTCCTTGGCCGGAACACCGTCATACCATTCAACGGCGGTCAGTGCCTGCTTGCCGTTCTGCACTTTCGCCGGGTCGTAAACCTCGACGTAAGGTGATAGTATCAACGGCACCAGCGTGCGGTCAGGCTCATATTCCTTACTCTCGTTATTGTACGTTTGTACAGTATTGCCGCTCACCGCATTTATTCCGTAATGCAGTGATAACGGGTCAACCGTTGTGATGACGCTCTGTGCTCTTGTTTTCAGTGGCATATTTAAGCGAATTTAATTTGTCCTTGTATCATTTTTTTCTCCTGTGTTCCGCCGACTGGAATAAACACGTTGCACGTGAATGTCGCTGACATGTAGTCCACGCCGAAGCCTGAACCTATGCCGTGCTCGTTGCCGTTGTCAACGTGAATGACGTTTTTCTGGCCGTCAACATATTCCGGCTGCCACGTGTTATCATCACCGACGTTCCCGGTGTCCCTGAGCCATTCGACTTCGACACCCGTCGTGTTCATTATGTCGGCCGTTATCTCTATGTTCCCATAGTAGATTTTGGCAAAAAGGTTGGTATCTACATTGCTGCGTCTGAAGGCATATCCGTTTGACGATTCGACCTGCAGGTAATAGTTAGGGTCGCCCTCAAGCATTATCCAGTCAGTAGAGTTCCATTTAGGTTCTGCCGTTGTCTCGTCTGCAAGACAACCCCACTTGCAGCCTAAATGCCATACAGCATGCTGCTCCAGCGTGACGAAGCGCTGGCCTGTCGAGTCGTTGGTCGTTTCGTGCGTCATGTATCTGTATGGATTCTCACTCTGAGCCACGCTTAAGCTCCATTCGCCGCGGTCGACAACCTTTGTAATCAGCTTGCCGTTGCCGTCGAACTCGTAAAACTTACGGGCTATAACAACATCGGCCATGATGCCGAGGTCGTCTTTGGATACAGGTATCTGGTCGAGAGCGGCAGTATTAGGGAGCTTACCTATGACAACGCCATAGTTGTAGTCCTCGAGTATCGGCTTGATGACATTTGTCAGGAACATTATCCTTCCCTCGCGGCTTGACAATATCCAGCTCTGCGAGCGTTCGTTGGTGCTGCCGTCCTCCGGCAATATGGCGTTACCTCGCCGTGTGACGTTGTAGCCGGCCACCGGCGCGAAGTTCCGGCCGCCGGGAACTTCGCCGTCTGGATAAAGTACTACGGTCAATGCGTTGTCAGTCATATTAACAGTTAGGACACGCATCCAGCTCGTGAAATAGTCCGTACCGCCCTGGTAAAGAGTGTTTACTATTGAATAGCAGACATCGCCTTCCTGTAATTTAACAAAGTCATAATCTGTCCGTTTCTCAATCCACAGCTTGTAAGTCTTTTCGCCGAGGTCGTCCACCTGCGCTATCTTGCCTATTTCGGCAAATGAGTAGTCGGCCTCCATACCTTGCAGCTGGTTGATGATGAGGTCCATCACCGTCATGGAGCCTCTCACCTCCAGCCTGTCCGTCTGTATTCTACCATCAGAAGTTATTCCTGTGCCTTTTCCGGCAAGCAAAGAATCAATAAAAGCTCCGACTTCTAATCCGCCCAAAAATTTCTGGATGAAAGATGTTTCATCTGATTTGTCTTTTCTGAAGAACATTCTTAATGCTCTTAATGCAGAAAATGTATTGCTGTCAGAAGCAGGTGTGCTATCATTGACCCGAATCAGATATATCCCATTTCCACTGCCCCAATAGGTTTGTCCTTTATAGGTGAGAGAGTCCACCTTATCTTCTATATCACCAATTCTGGAATAAGGCATACTTTCTCCGATTGTATAAATCGGGGAATCCCAAGGAATATCAAGATTCATTTCCCAGCCTAAAACACGGGAAATACGTCCGTTATCAAAGTATGTGTCGTCAATAAGATTGATTCGTTGCCCGAAATCAAATGTACGCGAAATCAAATTTTCTTTTACCCAGGAGCTTTTGAGTGTGGTTTGATATGTTCCATCATCTTTATTCACCTTATCAGCATATTTCTGCGCCTTATCCTTCAGTTCCTGCTCGGCTTCGGGGATATACTGGTCGGAAACCAGTTGTATGTCGAATCCGGAAAGGATATATTCGTCACCGTCGGCAGGGTACATCATATCATCCGGCAACGGACGGCCGTAGTTTTCGTTCCTCACAATCTCCCAAAGCTGCTCGCCACGAGCCTCGTCCTTAGGTGACGGATTAAAGATAACCCCAAATACCATACCGTTCAGCTTACCTGATTGGAATGTTATCTGAAGTTCTTGTCCCTCGATGATATACTCTTCCTTGAACTCCAGCCCGGTGTCCTTGTAGCGGTAGTAGGTTACGGTATCTTTTGTCCCGTCCTCGTTCTCCACTTCTTCGGTACGGGTGTGGACATCAGAAAGCGTTCCTACCCTTCTGGGATATACATCATCGAACACCACTACATCCTCAATGGCTTCTTCTTGAGACATGCTTTCGTATGCGTCGATATATGGCGTGTCAGCCGGAAGCATAAGACGTTTCTGGACCACACCATTGATTACGGCCTGTTCGTCGGTCGGACGATAGTTCGTGGGGATGTTCTTTGTGGAACCAAACGCATAGATGCGGGTGGCGTAAGTGCCCTGACTTTCACTACGGGTGACAGAGGAAGCTTCCACACCACGCTCAATTTTAACAGAATCTCCGAATTCACAACGTCCGAAGTGAATCACGTTGTCCGTTATCCAGCAATCACAGTTCCACTTATCCTCACCAGCCATAGAAAACAAGGCGTCCAACAGGTTCATGTTGTCGTAGGTCATCGCCACAGCCTTGTTTTCAACTGTAGAATCTATGCTAAATGTGAAGTATGCCCCTCGGTAGGTATATCCCAATGCTTTCAGGTTACGAAGGAACACTCCCAACTGTACATCAAGTGCTGCGGTAAGTGACCATGACGCTTCGCTTCCTGCATGTTCAGGAGTGTATTTGAAGACTTTATTCTTCCACTTCCAGTAATATGCGTTCATCTGAAGTTCGTAGTCATATCCCCCGGTGGAAGTATTGTACGTCGGCTTCTGTATGTCGGTTATCTCATAGATTTTCGCCAACTTCCCACCCATTGATTCGTCAAACACTCCGGCCATATCCACGTAGTCACCCAGCTTGAATGGAATAGGTTTAGCCACCGAGAAAGGGAGAATGATATAATCCTCCTTCATCAGTGTAAATTTTCCCTTGGCCCCATTATTGATTGGTGTGGAAAATTTTACTTGGCCGGATATGTCTTTGATTTCAATCATATCTCCAAAGTTCATAAATAAAAAATGGAAGTCCTAAAAATCAAGACTTCCATTTGAAACAATAAAGGAAATGTTTGTTATTCGCTCCTGTCCATAGGATTCGGCTCTTCAAATCGGCTTGAAACCTTACCGAAACAACGGTCTAAACTCAACCCGTAAGAGATGCTTTTCCCCAGGTAAACCAGCTTGTAGACTTCGCTCCCAAGAGCGGGAATTTTGATGTTTACGGCACCTTTTTCCAGTTCTGTCTGAAAGGCTTTCTTCTTTGCCCGATAATCACTTTCAGAACTTCCTTCGATGGTAAACTGGAGTGTGATTTCTCGTGAATCCACCTTCGCATTGTCTGTGATTACCCGTTTCCCATGTTCTAGCCTGCTTTCGTTCTCGATATAGTCTTTCATCTCATTGAAGCCGTCAATGGCATCGAGGAAACCATCTCCCATGCGGACGCCCCAAGTTGAAAATGCATCTTTACCGTTAATTAATAAATCTCCTGTCATAATCTTGCTGTATTACGTTTTACCTCAGCTATATCAGCTTGCATTTGTTTAATTGGTTTAATAATTTCACCTGTATTTTCTCTGATTTGCTGCAATTCCAAATAAGAGTTAGCCAAAATAGTACGAGTCTCGTCTGCTATGTTATACATTCCGGACGGTTGAGCAGTTAAGGCGCTTATGGAGCCTATAAGCTGTGTGATGGCCACCGTCTGCTGCTGCTCTGCTGTCTCAATACGCAAATTCGACTCATATAAAGCCGTAAATCTACCGTTTAACTCGTCGGCTGTGTCCTGCGACATTGTTTCAAATCCTTTTGACGACGCTTGCTGCTGTGAGGCAGACGAAGACGTGTTGTCGTAACCCATGGCCTCGGCCAGCTTGTCGCGCTCGGTCATTGCATCAGCCACGATGTCGTTCCAGTCCTTGCGCAACTGATCGAGTTCTCCGCCTTCTTCGGTGGACAGCACGCCGTCTTTCATGGCTTCGGCGAAAGCGGTGTACCACTCCTGCAACCTGTCTTTAAACATCGTGCCTACCTGGTTGGAAAGCAATGCGCGCATCATATACTCCGAAAAGTCGTCGGCGAAGTCCTCCGCGCTTGCATCCATGTCCATCAAGGTGTCGATGAAGCTGTCATACATGCTGTCAAAGTTGATTTGCGTCAGCGTCTCGCGCAGGCTGTTGTCGATTTCCTCGATTTTTCCGGCTTGGTCTGCATAGTCCTCGAGCGTGTCAAGCATCTTGGCTCCGTAACCGCCCTTGCCGATGCTCTCTATAAGTTCGCGTATATCCACATCGGCCAGCATCTCGGCCATCTGTTCAGGCGTTATGGATAGGAAGTCGCTGCGCGAGGTGACTTTGAATCCGGCTATGTCGTTCATCTTCCGCCAAGTCTCAAGGTCTTTGTCGTCGATGCCGAGCAAGGAAGCGAGCCTGTTGCCGTCAACGCTGTCCGCTCCGCTGAAACGGGACACGTCGTCGAGCCAGTCGTTGAAGTACTTGCTCCAGGAATGGTGCTTGCCTTGGTAGCCTGCCCGCGCGGCGGCGATGTCGCGGTAGTTCTCGTTGACCTCCTCCTGGTACTTCTTTGCCTGCTCTGCGGCTGCCACGCTCTCGGCTGCCCCGTTGGCTTCCTTCATGGTGTCGTTAAGGCGGTCGAGGCTGTCTATGAGCGCGTCGTTGCGTGTGGTAAGACGTTCTATCGTCTCCCTTGTTTCGGCCGCGTTGTTGCCCCACGAGCTGAAACCTCCGAAAGTCACGGTGTCGAGTATTCCGCCCAGGCCGTCCACCAACGACTTGAGAGGCTTGGTTATTATGCCGCCGCTGAATATGTCGTCGAGGATGCCGTTGACTGCACCAAACATAAGGTCGCTAAGGTCTGCGAAAATGCTGCCAAAACCATCTTTCAGTAAATCAAGAAGTCCAAGCACCGCGCCGACTATTTCTCCCGTCGCGCCTCCGAGCGTTGAAGAGAATTTAGAAAGCGCGTTTCCTGCTTTTCCAAGTAACCCAGACATATTAGAAAGCGACTTACCTAATGTACCTGAAAGGTTTTTCACGCCCTCAAACGCTCCTGAAAGCGAACCGCTCTTAATCTGCGATATGGCAGACGATATGGAGTTTATAGCGTCAACGGCGTTGTCGGTAGCGTCTTTGAGGTTGTTGCCCGTTGCGTTGAACTCGCCGACGGCACCTTTATAGGCGGCGGACATGCTGTCAGCTGTCGTTTGCGCCATGTCAAGACGTTGTTTTGCCGCAGCCTGTTCCTCGGCGGTGCCGTTGCGTAATGCCTGCTCGTAATCAGCCTGCGCCTTTTTCAGGTTGTCATAAGCGGCCGCTTCGGCGGCCTGTGCTGTAATCATCTTGCGCTGGGCGTTCTGAAACTCAATGGTAAGCTCGCCGATTTTCTTGAAGTCAACGTCTTTGAGGTCGCCTGTGACCTGCTCCCTCAAACTATCTACCGCTTCTACTATCACAGCTTGGTCGGTAGGACGCATAGCCTTGAACTCTTCGGACTTCATTATGTCCCTTAAAGCGTCAAGATTACGTTCTATCTCGTCTTGGAACATCGTGCCGAACTCGCTGAACACACCTGCCCAATCAACATCCTGTCTTATAGCGGAGAGGTTGACGTTGGCAACAGCCTGTTCACGCTCTTTTTCGAGCGACAGCCTTTCTCCCTCGCTCTGCGCGTTGGCTATCTTCTCGGCGTATTCCTCGGCAATGGCGAGCTTCTGCTGCTGGAACGTGCCGTACTTCTTCAGGTAGTCGCGCATAGCTTGCACCTCTGCAAGATATATTTCATTGGTCTGCTGTTCCTGCTCTTTCGCGGCGTTGTTCCTTGCCTCTTGCAGGGCTTCTTTCTGTTCTTTTGTAAGCCCGTTTAAACCAATATTAGTAAGGCCTGCTTCCTTGTTTTTCGCCTTAAACTCAGCCTCTTGTTTATTTATTTCGGCAATACGCTTCTGATAGTCATTCTTTATCTCGGCCAGTTTCTTCTGCGTACCGTCCTGTAAAAGTGCTATTTCATTATCTTGGTTTTGTTGCTGAAGTGAAAGTAGGTCTTTGTTTAACTCCTCTTGAGCTGTCTTTTGTTTCTCTGCTAACTTTTTGCGTTTATTCTCCGTTTTAAAAGATGTTTTATTAGACTTTCCTGTCAACGTCTCAAGAGTTTTCTCTGCAGCCTGTAATTCCTTATATTTTGCCTCTATCGTGTCTTTAACGGTCTTTCCTGCATCAGCTTTTACACTTCCGCTACGCAAGCCAGATATTTCTTTTCTCAATATCCTGATACGTTTAGTCGTATTCGTAATTTCTTTTGATATGGTCGATTTTGGTAACTTCTTGTCTGATAAAGAAGATTTCTCTATTTCCTTTTCAAGTGCCTTAATCTGTGATTGAGTATTATCAAGCTCCTTGTTTGCATTATTCAATGCTTTTTCTGCAGATGAAATTCGGTTTAAAGCATGTCGTTGTGCTTCAACCCCAGCATCACCACCATATACAACACCGATAGGATTATGGGACTTTATTGTTTCATAATTCACTTGCTTGGATTTTACTTCCTTCTCTTGCAAACGCTTATTTCGATATAATTCTTCCAGTTCTTCTTGAGCCGCCTTCATCCGTATCTGCTTCTCCAATTGTGTCAGATAGGCCTTAATTGCCTCTGTATTGTTGTTTATCAACTTACCTTCTTCATCAAGACTAGCATTGTATGAGGGAATAATGGATTGTAAATCTGTTAAGGCTTCCTTCTTCTGGGCCAACGAAGATGTTTCATTTTGCAATACATTGGATAATCGGTCAATGGTTGCCGCCTGCTTGGCAAACTCGTCATCTGCCTTTTTATTTACAGAATTAAGTGCATCCTGAGCAGCTGTAGCCTCGTTTGTTCTCTTCGTGAACATATAAATAGCTGTACCAATTCCTACCAAAGCCGATAATAAAGCTACATACACATTTGATTTAGAAGCAACATTGAAAGCCTGTTGCGCAGCTGTAGCTAATCCCATCTCTTTCCTGTACATAGAGATCAGACGAATACTTTCAATGAAACCAACTGCTTTCTGAGCTACAGCTGTTGTAATCAATGCCGCCTTGTAAGTGCCGTAAGCTGCAATTAGCCCACCTATGACTGACAACACATCATCAAGACTTTCCACCAAATCCTCTGCTGTACCGATACCAAACTCGAATACCTCTTTGTGCTTGTTCCCGAACTCCACCAATTTTGTAAATAAAGTATCTTCGATATTGGCTATTCTCTGTGGCCATGTACCAGATGAGTTTTCAAGCATATTATTGAATTTTCCACCCTCACTGGTCATACTTTGAAAAGCCTTTTCTACATCCTTGAACCCGATTTTACCTTCTTCAACAAGCGATTTTATTTGATCTTGTGTCACTCCAAGATTTTTAGCCATTTCTTCAACAACATTCACACCTCTACCTTGGAACTGTTGTATGTCTCTCCAATAGGCACGGCCTTGTACTCTCAACGTACCATACAGATAAATCAACTGCCCTAAAGGGATTTGCAAGCCTGCAGCCACATCACCTAGCATAGACAGTTCATCGACCACATTGTCAGCAGACGAACCATAGGCTAATAATTGCTTTGCTCCATTTGCGACTTCATCCAAATTGAATGGAGTTTTCTTAGCAAATTCACTGATTTCAGCCAGTAACGCATCAGCTTCTGACTTGCTTTGAAGAATTGTAGAAAGAGCTACCTGTAGCTGCTGCATCTTTCCGGTTGCTTCAATCACGTCGGAGCCGAATTTCTTTATCGCCACCAATCCACCGATTTCAGCGGCTGTACGCTTTAAAGAATCCGTCAGTGATTTTACTATCTCATCAGCGTTGTTCGTTCCATTGGCAAACTCTTTGTATTCCCTAGTAAGTTTACGAACTTCTAACCGATTTCTAGCTTGCTGGTCCTGAAGTTCTCCCATAGCGTATCTCTGCTCGTTTAAAGCAGCTTTTGCCCTGTTCAATTCGGCGAGTTTTACATTAGAATTCGGAGAATACTTACCCATCTTTGAATATTCATCAGACAAACGTCTTACATCATCCTGAGTATCACGGATTATCTTCCTTTGCTTGATAATTTCCTCGGTGAGCTCATCGGAAGCCCTTGACGCAGAATTGAGCTTCTTCTTCAGATCATTCTCCATAACAGCTCCAGCCTTCGCTGCCTCGGTCACCAGCCCCATCATTTGTTGGCGAGCAGATGCCAATTGGATTTCCAATGCCTTGGCGGCTGCAGGAGATTTGTTTACATCCATCTTCTTTAACTGGGCTTCCAGCTTCTCACATTCTTGTCTAAGACGGATAACCTCGTCATAGTCAGAGCTTACTTTAAAGTATAGTGTAGCCATATCTATTTTCTGTTTCTTCTTCTGCGTGAGGCCATATCCTTACCGCTTACCTTATTAACCTTCGTTCCGGTAACGGTATGGAGCTTATCACGCTGCATTAATACTAAGTTTCTGTACGGTATTTCATATACAACTTCCTCGTATGACAGATGCAGATTTTCCATGAACGATGCAATCTGTCCCAAGAACGTATCATTTCCTACAACCTCGGTTTCGCTGCCAGCAGGCTTACGTTCTTCGCCAAGCTGACAGCTTTGAGAAAAACCTTTGAGTCAATCATAGAGAGTGCTTCATCCAAAGCGTTCACATTCTCTTCATATGTTCCTTGTGCAAGTTCTTCACTTAAACTTTCGTCACCAGCTATCAGCCAGGAAAGAGCCTTGCTGTAAGCCTCAGACTCTCCAAGAGACAATAAAATATCCCTTAAATTATCAGCTTCTTGTACACCTGAAAGATGAGAAATGGCTCCAGCCAACTTGTGGATCGTTGGCGGGTAGACCGTGTAGCTCTTCCCATTAACAATTATTGTCCTAAAATCACTTCCTATAATGGATTCCGATACGATCTTTGCTCCTTGATTCATAAATAAAAAGAAAATGGGTGGAAGCTAAAAGCCCCACCCGTTAAACAATTCTGAAAACTAACCTGCACCTTCTTGGACGAGAGTTATTTTTTTCTCTACAGTCTTGAAAGCATCAGACAGAGAGGTAGGTATGCTTCCCGACTGTGTGGTATAGCCTTCCTTCGATACCTCATAGGAGACGGAAGTCCCAGATTTCACCCTCTTGGTCTTAACCGTCTGCCCGTCCAGCTTAACTGTTGCATCTGAAGGCGTCGCTATGACCTTCACGTCTGTTCATGCTTCTTTCACCTCTTCAGTGTCAAACCAGTATTCAGGAGCAATAGTTGAGTCTTTCGGCTCCAGTTCCACGGCACTTACAGGAAGGCCAATAGCCTTGTCCGTAGTTGCTTCACGGGCACCGATGTCGGCACGAGGAATGACACAATACTGATCGTCTTCAGTCTGGGCTACAATCAACTTTTCGATGTTCACCTTACCTCTCGCACGCTTCCAACCCTTGTCGATGTTGATGACGTCGCCGCCCATAAGGTCTTTCTTGGTCGGATAGTCGTACTCACCAATGGTAAAGTTAACGGTCACATCGCCCATCTCCTTATCACTGCGATAAGTCTGACCGGTAAGCTCGTTCTTGTAGTTGGTGCGGCTTGCCTCTGCTTCTTCGAGCGTCCACGTATCCTGATGGATGTTCTTTACCTCTTTCAAGGTTTGACCCTGCAAAAGAGTGTACAAAGCTTGGCCGGTCAAATCGGCTGTAATAGCACTTGTTTCGCCATACCAAAGTTTCTTGATATTCACGGCTGTGATTTTCTTTGCTTCTGCCATATTATTTCACATTTAAAACTTCAAACAAAATTCTTACATTCACATAGTGACACTTTAAGGATGTGTCCTCCTCAGTTCCGATTGACTCGATGGAATAATGATAGGTAGTACCGTCATAACGCCCTGTCATACCGTCAAATAGTCCTTGAGCCTGTTTCTCCAGTTCGTTCAGCCGGATGGTGTTGGCTTCGCCTTCCTTCAGATTAGGAACACAAAGGTTCACTTCTACGAAAGACTTCTTCCAGTACGTCTCAGGTTGCTGATTTTTAGCGTGAATGACGATCCTTTCTGACTTCATCGCACCCGTCAGCTTCTTTCCGTGGGGAACGATGGATATGCCAAAAGGTTTGCAGTCACGGTAGAGTATGTTCGCTATGTCGGTGGTTACTATCATTTGACTTCCTCCTTCAATCGTTTCTCAGCAAATAGGGCTGCACCAGTCAGGACTTCGTAACCTTTAGACTCCACGAACGAAGCGTATTCCGCCTCATTCCTCAATTCCAGGCCATCATCCTGAACAGAATACTTGTTTGACTTACGAAGCGTGCCGGTCCGGTTCTGGTAGCTGCCGTTCTTCACAGCGTAGTCGACAGCCTCCTTGCCGACTTTGTCTTCAACAGCTTTCACCTCGGCATAACCTTGTTCGAAAAAGCCATCCACGTCCGAAAAATCAAACTTTACATCCATAGCTCTGAGTAACCAAAATAATTCGTATTCTTAACCATGTAAACCTCGCCAGTTCCCCGGATATTCTCACCGTCCATACATCTGACTTCATCACCAGCCTTCAGGGAGATTTTCTTCTCGCAGACTACATGGTAATTCGGTCGGTACACTTCACCATTTGCTGAAGTAAACTCCTTGGTGGAGTTGTCATCACACCGGCACTTGCATACGTCCTGCCAGCTTTCTCCACCGGTACCAGGAATAGGCCGGCCGAACTCGTCGGTTTCCATCGGAATGATGACTTTAACCTGTAATGTATGTGGAGCGAATATCATAGGAATCTGACTTTAGGTTTATCTGACAACGTGTCTTCAAGGCCGTACTTCTTACATAAGAAAGAGTAGTATTCTTTCAAGCCCTGAGTATTCCAGGACATAGAAAAGCCGTTCTCGCTGATGGAAGTGGCACGGAGTAATAGAGAGGGGATGAACTTCGCCATAGCCACCGACACAAGACCGATGTTTGACGGGCCCATCTCATCCTCTCCGCTTATCCCTGAAGACAGACTTATCTCCAAAAGGTCAGCCTCCGACAAGTTGATGCCGAAGGTCTGAAACTTCTGTGATATGTAGTCTTTTACTGTCATGCTGATAACATAGTATCAAGGTCAAAAATAGTAATCTTGTTCGGTGCGGTGTATTCCGGAATCCACTCTGCTCCGTATTCCATGAACCGGCCTTCATCAGTTCTGATGTTCGAGATGTACATACCTCCCTCTGATGTCGTGTAGGTCTTTCCAGGTACAGGGTCTGTAACCTCATAAGGAGTATGCCAGCGCATCTTTCCCTGCTTCGGAGTGGTGAACAACGAAATACGGTTGTCCTTGAACACCTGGTGATAAGTACCATCAGATAATTCCACCATATCTTCGTTGATAACAATAGGAGGCAATCCAATACCTTGGAAGATTGTAGATGCCATTTCACTGGTCATAAGGCCAGAAGCAATCTGGACCTCTCTTTGATTGAATGTCTGCTTGTAGAAGTCACCGAAATCCTTTGAGCCTACAATAGCGTTGATAAAGGTCTTTCGAGACATCTCCATCGAAACAAACATACCATACTTCGTACGAAGTTCAACCACCTTATCCATAAGATACTTGATAAAGTGGTCTTTATCTCCGGTTTGAGGCTTAATACGGTTAACCGGCAGAACCATGTCAAGCATTTCTATACCCTGCGGATTGTCGTCAACCTTAACTTCTGCCTTTCCGTCAGAACGCAAAGCACCGTCCACGATGTCCATACGCTTGTGGGGAGCCAGAAGAACCTGACGGAAATCGTCAACGATGTAGTTGATAATGTCGTTGACAGCAGACTGCTGGTCCGTAGTTCGTGCACTGTTGAACTTATTGATAAGTTCCTGCAACATGTCCAGCCGTTCGTTATCCATCTGGTACCGGTCACCCATGCAGGCCACTTCACCATATCCGCTTCCGAGAGACTTGCGCTCACGCAACGGTTTGTTAGCATTGCGATCAATAACAGAACCGGCTGTAACGCCCGTTACAGTGCCAAGGTACGTTTTAAATACTCTGTTTTTGGTTTCTTCGAAGTCCAAATGCTTCTTCCAGAAGATCGTATCAAGACGGAGAGCAACCACACGGTCAATTACCGCCTTAACGATATTCGGATCATTCAATAATGTCTGAACAGTCAAATACATATTACCCTCCTTTCTTTAATAAGTGAACATAAATCTGTCACCCAAACTTTCCTTGTCCTTGTCTGATACAGGAACAAGCAATTTGGATGCTCTAATCTCGTAAGCACGTCCGATAGCTGTTACAGTTGCACCTGCTTCTACTTTCGTCCATGCGTAGTTCAAAGCGTTGGCTGATGCTTTTACTTCTGTTCCCTCCTGAGCAGATGCCTCGAATAGGACAGTGCCTGCGTTTACCGTAACACTCGTACCGAATGCAGCACCCAATGTAAGCGTATCGTACTCTGCGTTCGATTTGTCTATTTTCGTTACTTTAGCTCCGTTTGTACCGTCTCCGATAAACATATTGACATAAGCCAAAGAGCCTTTCTTGATTTTCATGGAAGTGCCAGTTGTGTATTTTTCATACACTTCCACGTTCACAACCGCTTTAGCCGTGCGAGCCTTGAAATCAATGACTAGCGGTGTCATAGGCGGTATTTTGTCAATACCTGTCAAGTTTGTTGTATCCAAATTAAAACCTCCAGAAAGAGGATATACCGTATCAAAACGACAAAGTTCCGGCATCGTTTTCTCAATCGGGTTCAAATCATACTTTAATCCTGCTGGCATAATTTTTTACCTTTTGTTATTAATTCTGTTTTTTAATCTCTTCAGTCCCCTTGTTAATTAGGGAAGCAATCTCGCTTGATTCCTTCTCCTGCTTCTGCTCGGCAGTTTCAGGAGCTTGTACGAATTTGAAACCGCTGTTAGACATATCCTGTTTCATGTCCTTGAAATAAGTATCCAAGTCCGTGTTCTCAGGGATGTTGCGGTCCTTCAGCATAAATTCGGGAATACCGTACTTCTTAGCAACTGCCGAAATCTGAGAATTGCGCTGCGCCTGCGCTTTCTCTGATTCATAAGCAGACAGCTTTTCAGAAAGGCTCTTGTTGGAATCAATCAAAGCCTGGGCCCATGCAGGTACCTCGTCCTTTTTCTCATCCTTCTTTTCATCTTTCTTTTCTTCCGGGTCCTCTATCGGTTTTCCGTCCTTCAGTCCATGCTTCTTCTCGTAGTTAGAAACAGCGGAAGTCTGCGCCTGTCCTGCACGGAAATCACCATAATTTTGCATCACGTCCTGAAATGAGATACCCTCCACGATGGAGTTTACCTTCGTCTCGTCCGTTACACCCTCAGCCTTCTTTGTGGCGATGCGGGTAAGTGTGGCAGTATCCACCCCAGAAAACTTTTGTTGCAGTCCTGCCAAAATCATTTCAAAAATTGTCATACCGTATGAGTTTGATTAATAATTTCATACGGTAAATTTACTTATAGAGAAAAGGAAAGGAAAATTTTAAGGCTAACGATACGAAACAATTGGGAGAATGTTCGTTTTTAGGCAAAAAGAAAGCGTGACTACCGTAGTAATCACGCTGAAAATAGATTTATTTACAATATTTCAAATAGTCCACAACTTTCTGAAGCTTATCTGAATCTTCTGGTTTAAAGATAAACTCATCAAACTCTCCATACATACTGCGATGTCCAAAAATATATTTAACACCACGCCATATACGTTTTAGGATATTTTGTTCCGGCTTCAGATGAACACTGCAATAAACCTCCTTATAGTTATCATCATCAGAATACGACATGATAAGCTGATGTTCCACATTATGGCAGGCACATATAAATAAATCCTGTTTGTCCATAGGCATACTCTTTACATGGCACAATCATGATTTAGCTCATTAACAATAGCTTTGTTTATGAACTCATTTATTGTCATACCTGTACTTGCGACAAATGCTGCCACACGTGCATGAAGATCGGATGGCATACGAAGATTGAGTTTACCGCTAAATGGTTTAATCGGCTCAACCCCATCAGCTTTGCAACCTTCGAGATAGCTATCAATTCCTTCTTCAAAATCCTTCCGGAGTTCGTCGATGGTGGTTCCTTCATAAAGAATCAAGGCTTTGTTGCCCATTCCTTGTACCTTACCGCAAAGGCAATTGTCCTCTTTGCTGTATTCTACAGAACCCTTGTAACCTTTGTATTCCAAATAATCCATAATTCTTTATATTAAACCGTTATTCTTTAAATGTTGGTAAATCGTTTTCATCATCCACGCTTTCATTATACTACCAGGGTGAGGACGATGTATATCTATGTACTGCCCTGTTTCTTCGTTCTTGAAACGAATGCGGGAACCGGAAGTTGCCCCTTTATTGTGCTTAGTATAACCGAAGTAGCCAAGTAAAGAAAGGGTCTCTTCAAAGGTGAAATCCTTTGGCAGCTTCTTAAACCTTTCTATCAATTTCTCTTTTGAACCCATTATATTTTCGTTTATGCAAAAGTACTAAATTTAGTACTAATAACAAAACTTTTTGCACAAAAAAATAGCGATACCACGAAGATACCGCTATTTTTAATGCAAATACTATTATTTTACAAACTATTCTTTCCGTTTATTTCATTAATTTTCTTTTGCTTCTCAATGTCATCATTTTGTTTTTCAGCCTGTTCTTCCTTGATTGCTTCAATCTCGTCCAAAACAGAATCCACGTTCCCTACAAAAGTGATAGCCCGTTCCTGCGACCAGATTTCACCATCTTTGGCCTTGATGGCTGTGTCAATCTTGTCTTTGATGTCCTCCAGCTTGTATGGCTGCATCTGAACATCTATATCAATTGTCTCGGCGGCTGTTTCAAGAGTTGTATTAACTGAACCTAAAGCGGAAGTCAGGAAGTTTACACGCCGTTGCATAAACTCTCCGACAGTTTCGTTCAGATTCTCCACATTAAGGTGAGTTGACATGAACACATAGTCAAAAGTTACACCGGAAACAGCATTGCCTGTACCCTTCAAAGAGTCGAAGGATATACGAGGTGTATTTGTCAGCCCATAGATTTGACTGAGCAATGTTTCCACCTCGAATTTAACTGTATCCGGGACCTGACTCCATGTCAGATACTGGGCGTTTGCACCTTGGCCTGTAAGTTCCACTACCCTATTCTTGAATTCGCCTGAAAAATTCTGTACATCACCGAACAGCATTAGAATAGGGAAAAAATGATAATCTATGCAATCTGCATAGTTTGAAAGAAGTTTCTCCAGCCTTATGCGGAGACTCTTAATCTTTTCACAGTACGCTTCTGGACGGTACATATAAATCACCGGCATCTTCTTGAATCCATGTGCGAACGTACCTTTGTCGGTCCAATTACTTGTCAGCTCCCATTGATAAACCATATCCTTGGTAATGGTCATGAAGCAGGTGATCTCAACATCACCCAGGTCTTTCTTTTTATATTCACGGGAGAGTGCGACCAAATCACCCTGGTCATTGAAGAACGGATAGAGCTTATCTCCTCTAAAAGGAGACCAGATGGCACTCTTCAGACGATACTCAGGTTTGGACTTTCCGAAAATGTCGGCAATCTTGCGCTTGAGTTTAGCCCAGAAGCCATCATCCTTCACTACATACCAGTATTCAGCCACTTCCTGCTCGGCCAGCCATGCACGGACAACTTTCTTATTCTGGTATTTCAGCTTGTTTTTCTTGAATACCTGCTTCAATGCAGAAAGAAGGCTTTCTTCTGACTGGTCCGGCTGACAATCAAGTGTCGGTTCTGTTCCAACTGTGAAAGCTGTTTGAAGGTTTACGATATCCTGCTCGATTGGAAGAGCTATTCTATTTGGTTCAACCTCTTTCTTAACCGCCGGCTCAACGTATTCTTTACCTGTTGTCGGATCGGTAATTCTTTCTTCAGGCTTGGTGATAATTTTGATTTTGGGATACTTTTCCTCGTCAATCACTATCTCATGCCTGTTTGGATTCCAGTCATTATAAAGAGCATGGGCGTTTGGCAACATCGTCTTTCGGCCCTTTTTCAGATAGTATATTTTCCTCTCTATCTCTGGTATAGCTAAAATTTCCTCTAAAGTTCTCATATACTAAAATTTAATGTCCAAATACTCCTGAAATGTCTTTCGGTTTCATAATCCTGCCGAGAAGTTCTCCCAGCACATAGTAACGAGTGGCGTCTATGCAGTTGTGCACGAGCACTCCGTTTGCGAAATACTCGTGTTCACCCTCTATCGTTAAATCATAAACTTCACAATAGCTTTCACTTTTTGTTATTACGTCTGATAACTCCTTGCAAATTATGCGCACATTCATTGGAGCAACATTTGGGTTTGAGGTATTTGTTACCCATGAATGTTTTTCCGCAATATTGGCAAACCATTTCAACATTGCATTCGGGTGATGTGTATTGCCATCTATGGTGACATTTTTTTGAACAGAACCGCTGATGTACATTTGTTGGAGTGTATTCTGCGCCACATTGTTGACATTTCCAGCGTTCGTTAGATAATGTTTCATCAACCTTTCTTCTGCGTTCATCCCAATTTGATTTAGTAAACCAAACCTTACTCGCGTGTTCTCTTGTTTTATACTCTGATAATTTTTCAGGATGCAGTTTTTGATGTTCACTTGGAGTAACCGCAACAAGATTGCCAATGTCATTATTGAGCGGATTATGGTCAATATGGTGTATGACTTTGCCACTTGGAATTTTCCCTTTATAAAATTCATACACCGCGTGATGTAAGAGTTCTTGGTGGTATCTACCATTCTCTTTCCATTTGTGGTAATAATAGTTGGGGTGTTTCCCATTTGGGTATCTCCGATACTCTTTCCCATTAAACTCGATAGAACAAACAAGTTGTCCCCTTTCGTTAATTTTCCGTACTTCTTCCATTTTCCGTTTACGTTAAATTTATGCTCTAAGGTAGCAAAAAAAGTTCGTTTACACAAGCCTATAACAAACTCTTTTTCAGTTACTTTCTTTATTCCGTTGTTGTGCTTTTGAAGCACTTTCCTAAATCCTTTCCGCGTCAAAACATAATCGCCAATTTGCACATCTTTAATTGGTATATCGCCTTTATTTGTCGTAATAAGGGTATCACCTCTAAAGCAGTGGTTAAAGGCATCAACAGGAGTGTTTATGTATCTTCCGTCTTTATCCTTATCCCAAACATAGTTTCGCAATTCATTCATAAGGTTGTAGGAACGCTTTGTTACAAATATTTCCATGCTTTGCATTTTATCAATACCTGCATTTATAGAGCCTTGACCCTTTTCAACAGGATAGATATTTATGCCTCCATTATGAATTTCTTGGATAAGTCGGGGGTCGGCACTATCAGCAATGACTTTTAGATTCCACGGTCTCAAAGATTTGATTATATCCGTAGATAATAGTCCAGTTCTATAATCAATCTCATCCAAATACAAAGCGTTATCTATTATTCCACAGCGGACTGCGGCGGTACTATCTACGCTATAACCAAAATCCAGCCCGATAGCCACCTTCTTGCACCACATCGGGAACTCGTCCACGATACCCCATTTCTTGAACACCGCACCCTCCGCCACATCTGCCCAGCGACCTATCACCGTGTGGGCGTACTTCTCCGGGTTGTCACGCTTCATCTGCTCGACTTCTTTCAGAAACTCCGTAGAAAGGTGGTCGAGGTTATCGAAATAAGTAGTATGAATGTGCAGCACGTTAGGATGTGTGGATATTTGCACGGGTACGCCGTCAATCTCCACCAGCTTGTGTGTGTTCTCAATATACTTTTTATAGATGAAGTGGTTGCTGTCCGTGGGGTTCATTATGATGATGATGCGGTTCTGGATGCCCTTCTGACGGATAGAGAGCATGATTTTGTCAAAGTCCTGCTCATTAGTCCACTCCTCCGCTTCATCGCAGACAAAGGTCGTAATGCCGTGGATGGATTTCAGGCGAGCTGTCTGATTCCCTGAAGAAGTTTTAATTCCACGAAACATAATACGCCCACCGCTCCGGCGGTTGATGATGTCCGTCTTGGTGGCACGGAAGTATTTGCCCGTTCCGTCCATCTCTATCTTCTCCATCATTTCGGGGATGATACTCATGTGGGCGGAAACCATCGTATAACGGGAGTAAAGGATGGTGTGGGCAAACGACCTGTCCAATGATTTCTCAAAGGTCAGCCGCTCAATGAAGGCGGAAGCATTAAACGACTTTCCGCTGCCACGTCCTCCAGTGATAAGGATGATGAATTTCTCCTTATCCGTGTAGAGTGGGTTGTATATAGCCTGTGGTTTAATCATTGGTATTGTCGTTTATCCATTTCTCGATGTCAATACTTCCATTGGAGGAAACATCTTCATCGTCCTCTTGCTTCTTCTCGACCTTGCGCCATTCCTCATCATGGTGGTACAGCCAAGTGGAGAGAGCCTGCATATTGGGCGGCAGTTCGGTTTCTCCCTCGGTGGTCTGTATCTCTTCATCTTCGGTATAAACTCCGTCTATTTTCAGCTTCCGGGTGGTTACGGTCTTGTTTTTGATTTTCTTACCGCCTAAAGCCGCTTTGAGATACGCGCCACGCACAATGGAGTTGATTTTACGGCGACCGCGCGCTAAGACCTTAGATAATCGAGCAGACCTGCGTTCGTTTTCCTCATCCGACCACGCTTCATAGTTCCCGTTCTTCATGCAATAAAACACTTCAGGAGACAGCGAAACGCCGAACTTATCATCCAGCGCATCCGCTATCTCCGCATCGGTCAATCCCTGCATGGAGAGCGCAAGGATTTCGTCGTAGAAATCATCACTATCGTAGTCGAATTTCTTGGGTCTTGCCATAAATTGTTATCCGTTATTTAATCCCATATATCGTGAACGAGAAACGGGTATGCTGCCATAAACGTCAATACCCCTTCTGCGGAAATATGAATCTATATTATTAGCATATCGTTCCATTACCGCTTTCGTTCTATCCCTTATACTTCTTTGCCTTGGCGTTCCTAATCCATATTGCCGCCCTGCATTGTACATTATTCTTCGTGATTGTCGGTATAATTGAGTGTATGTCTTCGTTCTAACTCGGCAAATGTTTTAATCGTTAAACAATATCATTCTACGCGCTCGACTTGTTCGTCAAACACTTCTCCTTTGATAAACTTCTGGGAAGGGTCATATCCGAACCGCTCACAGAACGCCGCTTTAGCCTCGAATGTGTCAAAGGAGAGCATCAGGTAAGCATCCATGTTGGCGGCTGTTTCCTGCGCCTGTTCCTTGACCTGCTGTTTAACGTCCTTCATGTGGGCGACCTTTTCGGCACGCTCCAACTGCTTGGCTGCTTTCTCGGCTTCTTTCTGCTCGGTTACAGGCTGCATCATTTCTTCCAATGCCCCAGCCAAAGAATTTTCTTCTTCAGTCTGCAAAAGAAAGTCGCAACCAATCATGTTTAAGTCTGCATCGGTCAATCCTGCATCCTTATAGTCGATGTCAGGAACCAAACGGGCGAGGGCGTCGAAATCCCAAGAGCCTGAAATGTTCCCATTATTTAAGGCTATGTTAAGCGTCTTTTCGGTTTTCCTATCAACGCTTATCATCTCCACACGCAAAGAATAGTCGTTATCCGGATATTTGTACATTTCATCAAGTATTGCTACTTTCTGATGACCTCCGACAATGGTATTACCCGTTTGACTATTGACAATAATTCCTCCGACCACTCCAAACTGCTTCATAGACCGCTTCAACATACGCTTGCCTTGCTCGTCTATTTTTCTTGGATTATAGTCGGCTGGGTGTATCTCACTACGTTTTACCTCAACGATAGTGGACGAAAAGAATTTTTTCAGACTATCTTCCATGCCTTATCTCTTTTTATGCTGCTTACCGCAGATGCGGATATTCCATATTTCTTTGCAATGGAAAATCCTGTGTTCCCGGCAGCAAGCAACACCCTTATTTCTTCCACATCTTTCTCTTTCAACTTTGCACACCCATGCTTTTCGCCACAAGCTGGTTTTTTCAAGCCTGTCGCAAAAGCGTGCTGTGTATTTTCTGACTTAGTACACCATTCGAGATTTGAGACCTTGTTATTTTGTTTGCATCCATCTTTATGATTTACAAAATCTTTCCCTTCTACATGAGGAATAAAGGCATCAGCCACCAACCTATGTACGTTGTAAAATTCTCTTATTTCCCCTTCCGTTGCATAGTTTAAAGTAACATATCCGTTTCGGTCTATGGTTGTTCTAAGCACTTTCGGATGGTGATTTACTTTAGAACGTATCTTCACCACTATGCCAGTATCAGACACATAGGCATTTTTGTGTAGCATTTCAGAAAGTCTAAACGTATCTCCTAAAAACACTACTTCTTTTTGATTTGACGAAAATAGCTCCTCAAATATACCTGGAATAGAATTAAACCCTTTTGTTGCACAATAAACAGTTGTTATATCTATGTCTTTCTCTCTTGAAATGTCAGATAGAGAAACTCCATTAGAAAACATTATTTTGATTTCATCAACAGTGATGTTATCCAATTTAGGTTTTGCGTTCCAAGTACATTCCATCCAATAGAGATTATCCAAGTTGTTATTAGTTGGATTCCCGTCCCTATGGGCTATGATTTTGCAACCATCTTTTTTGCCTTTGAATGTCTCTAATACTAACTGATGAATATACTTCCTTACGACCTTATCAGCTTTTCGTAGTGAAACTCGACAAAGCCCCCGTACGTCAGGAGTAGCCTTTAGAACTCTTCCTAACTTTACAGAGCGAACCTGACCAAGATTAGATACTTGATAATCTCCGTCAAATCCATTTATGTTCTTCCAAATTTCTTCCATAATTTCATCTGCATTTCACTACAAATATACTAAAAATCAGTCAATTATACAAAAACTTAACAGCCATTTTTCAAAGTGGATGGCGGAACGGTTAAGTTCCACCGATTCACTCTTGATATACTTTGATAGTTCCATGTTAGCCATTGCTCAGTCCCATATACTGCTGGCGTGAATACCTTTGTGAATAGGAGGAATCTCTATTACTATTGAAATTCCCCTGCCTGCGGATATTGTCGTAATACCGAAAAGCTGTATTCCTTGCTCTATCAATACGTGATTGATTGCCCCTACTACCAGCCATTATTCTATTTGCTTGATTCATTATGTCATTGACAGATTTTCTTCTAACTCGGCTTTCCTCCTATTAGTTTTGTTTGTTATGATACTCCCATAATATCCGCTCTGAAAGCGGAAACACTTTGTAAATTCTCTGCAAGTCTTGCGGATAGTTCTTCTCCAACCAAAGCATACAGTCAAGGTTGAAGCCTACGCCACTGGATGCCTTCAAGCTGTACCGTACCGGTTCGGGAAGATTGTGTTGCTTCATGTATGCCAACACATCTTTCTGCGTCCAGTCGCTCAACGGATAGCACATACCGTTATTCTCGTACCCATTGGCTTCATAGCCTTTCAGCATCAATCTACGATTCATGCCGTCGGCTTTCTTCATACCCAGGAAAGTGTAGTAAAGTCCGTATCTGAGTTGCATGGCTTTCACCACATCCGCCAACTTCAACAGCTTCACCTTTGGATTAGGCACGCAATACAAGCCGCTACGGAGAATATAGGTCAAGTTCCAATGCGGCACTTGCACAAACTCGATTTTCGGGTATTTAGCCTTTCCCCAGCCAATCCATCGTTCGATATGCTCTAAACCTTTGACAAAGTACATGAACACACAAACAACCCGTTCAAACTTCGGGTAAATCATATCCAGTAAGACCAAAGAATCTTTACCTAAAGACAAAAAGAGTACTGCGCTATCAGATTTATCTCTAATAGCGTCAATACTCTTATATGTCCTTTCTTGCAGTGTCATATTATCCGCCACTCATGCCAAGTCCTACACGGACATTATAATACTGCTGTCTACGGTTGATGAATCTGCCACGTTGTGACAAACCTCCATTTTCGGTAGTCAAGCCTCTACGGCCACCACGATAACCGCCTGTTGAAAATGTGCTTCTGTTTACTCTGACTCAGCGTAAAATTTAAAATTAAACATGTTTTTCTATAACCTTGCCAAGGTCATAAACGACCTGTGCAGCCAAATATGTCTCACCTTGATGAGTGTATTCAATCAGGTTGTGGTTCTCGTCCTCAAACAGCTCGATCTTTGCGTCTTTGACTTCTACCAATGCGCTTGCCCTGTCTTTCTTGTAACCTACAAAGAACCGGATTGCGTCATAATGTTTTGGCTGCAGTTCACCGTTAACCTCTACACAAAACCCGTCTGCGTCAAGCTGGCAGTATTTCTTTTGTGTGTTAGGCCTTATTTCTCTGTATTCTTGACGTTTCTTGCCTGACATGATTTCGTCAAAGAATTTCTGTTTGATGATAAGATTAAGTATTTCCATAATCGTGTGATATATTTTATTTAGTTGCGGATGCCGGACTCGAACCGGCGACCTCTACCAAGTCAAAGTAGCGAGCTGACCACTGCTCTAATCCGCGATGGTACCTTTTCACAAAGATACCTAATTATGAAGACAATTTTGAATAACAATTCTACATATACGAAACAATACGCCAAATGTTTGTTATTAACTCACAAGCATATTATTTTATTTAGTCTGCTGTGTTTTCAGACCTAACAAATACTTTGTTTTCTCAACATCAATGAAGTTTGTCCATCCTGCATCATGTAGCATTATAGCTGCCTCTGTTATAGTGATATCGCCACATGATACCCTATCTTTCAAAGACTGCAATATATTTTTCATAACCATCTCAAATTTGAATAATAAACGCCATTCAGTATTTTATAATCACCAAATAATCTCACTTCGCCCTGGTACATCATGGCAAACCTTGAATAACCGCAAATCTGCCTTATAGCCCAGTCTGCCTGCTTTGTCCCATATCCAAACCGCTGTATTTGGGGATAAATTTTCATTCTGAAGGCAATTTCACTGTCAGTCATGTCACCAACAGGACAAACGTTCAACGTCCCATTGTGGGCAAAATAAACGCCATTCTCGACAAACGGGTGACAGTTAGCCCTACATATTGAACCGTGCGTGGCAAGTCTGAAATGAATGATGCAGTCCTCGTCGTCACCAACCTCCGACAGGTGGCGTAAGAATGTCCGATAATCCAAACCCTTATGAAAATGACCGGTTGACACAAACCCATAACCGTTGTGGTTTAGCTTCTTGATTTTTGCGAGAGTGTCCAAACTCGGCATCTGGACACCCTTGGGCTTATATATAATACAACACATATCTGATTAACTTTAAATGTGCGAGGCTCATGCAAGAACCTCGGCACGTGATTTGAAAAATGATTTTTCTTTCGCTGTCAAGAAAGGTATTTCGTCTATCGAATTAACCTCTAAACTCAATACGTTCTTTTTAGACCATGCAACCAGCTTAGCGCAAAAGTTCACCCAGTTTGAAATCTTTTCAAAGTCTGTAGAGCCTTGATGCTGTCTAAACTCTATTGTCTTATGGCGTGAATAAGAACATGCATTTACTTTGTAGTATCTGTTACCGTTCATCACATCGAAAATGTCTAATTTTGTCGTACACATTGTAAAGTCTTTACCCTGCAGTGTCCTACACCACTGGCTGTTGTTGGCACGTCTTGAATTTGCCATAAATGTATCAATAACTCTCTCTAACTTCTGATAGTTCTTGAAAACGTTTATATAAGCCTCGTCAGACAAATTCTGTGCGCCTATATGGACATGAAGACCTGTTGACCTATTAACCTGTGCATTTGCTTCATTTAAAGCCTTGCAGCAGGTTTCTAGGCTTTTCATGCCTGTCTTGCCTGTAAGCACAGGCGACACACATTCGATAGGATTTTCGCCTCTTATTGATGAATCAGATACAAACTTGTAATAATGATTATTGTCTGTGTGGTTGTAGCCCTCATATTGAAACGGCATTGCGTTTCTTGTAGCACATTCACGCATAATGCTTGCAGCGACAAGGCATTCAATCTCAACACCAAAAGTAAACTTATGCGATTCTCTTACAGGTTTCGGCAGTTCTGAAAGCAGAAGTTCAATCTCATACTTTCTCAACCCTAACTTGATGAAAGCTGCTTTCTTTGTTGCCTTAGAGCCTTTCATGTTCTTAATCTCGTCAACTTGTTCTTTCAATGTCTTCATAATCGTGCGTATTTAAATATCAATAATCGTGTTTAGTGACAGGGGGACACCCTGCCGGGGGTTACCTAATATAAGCCTGCGTATACCCCATTCTCAGCGTATTCTGCAATGACATCTGTATCAACGTCAGGATAGACCTCGTCACCGTCCTCATCAAACGCTCTCACGTTTTCTATCATAACAGATGCGTCTGTGGTATGCCATGATGTGTGGCCATCGTAATTGTCTACTGTCGAGTAGCCATCGTAGACGTAGCTGCCCTCTATCTCGTATGTGACGTTGTTGTCGTCGTCAGCCTCTACTGTGAATGAATGCTGGCCTCTGTCCTCTATGATGTCAAGGATCTCGCCTGCAAGCTTTCTTTCTATATCTTTCATAATCGTGCGTATTGTGCAGGGCTTTCACCCTGCTGGTTAAACTCATCTTTTATCTATCACTAAATAATGGTCAGCTAAACATTTCACCCATTGTATTCTGTACCTTTTTGAAGCACATTTAAATTCAATATCTCTTATCGCAGAAAGAATGTCAGATACATTTTCATTATAATACTTCGCAAGTATGTTCAAGACATGATAGCTTTCTTGTGGTGTGAAATGCAATGAACTTCTGTATCTTTTAGCGGTTTCATAAACCCTTTTAGAGAATGATTCTATTGTTTCAAACTCTTCTTTTCTGCTATTGAATAAATCTGTTGCTTTCATAATCGTATGCTTTAAATTGTTCAACTTGTTGTTTGACGATGCAAAATTAAAGTATTTACTTTAACAAGACAAATATTTATTTAAGTATTTGCTTACATATAACAATATTTAACAAAGTAAAAACTTATATTTATATTAAAGTATTTACTTTTGCAAAAAAAAGAAGTATTTATATGATAAATAGGTCAAGAGAAATCATAGAAAAGCTTAATCTTAAAAAGGTTGACATAGCAGCTAAATTGGGTATAACTCCTGTAGGTCTAAACCAACTTCTAAACACAGAAAAGCCCAAACTTGAAACCCTGGAACGATTGGCAAATGCCATAGGCGTTCCTGTGTGGAAATTAGTCCTCAGTGACAATGAAATTAGGGAAGTGAACTTAATTGAAGAAAATATTGAATCTGAAGTGAACGGCTATGTGAAAGTTAAAGGAACTCTTTACGAGGTTCATTCTTTTGATGATTTGAGAAAGTTGTTAGAAATGGATGATTAATCAATAAAATATAATTATTTATGGAAAATAATTCAAATAGCAATGTATCAAGCGCACCGTTCATTTTTATAATAGGAACTATTATTGCGTTTGTGTGTTTGTTTAATGACCATTTCTTTTGGTTCTTTATTATTATGGCTATAACGGGTGGAATTTCAGGTGCTATATGGCAAGAAGGACAGAAAACAAAGGAAAGAAAGGAACGAGAAGAAAAACGTCAATTAGAAAAAGTTCGAAAACAAGCTGAAATAGAAAGGTTAACTCCTATATACAATGCAGAGAAAGGAAAGTTAATTGAAAAATACGGAGAACCTGATAAAACTATTGTTTTGGAGGAATTGAATCTATCCAAAGAAATAATCGCTTTTGGTAAGGTAAACAGAATTTGGCTTTTAGGGAAAGATTTACCGATGAGGGATATTATAAGCTGTACTTTCAATGATAATCAACACATTGAAAAAGGAAAGGTTTCTTATGAAACAAAAACCAATACAGGGAATATGGCTAAACGCGCAGTTGTAGGAGGCGTTTTATTAGGTGGAACTGGCGCAGTTATTGGCGGTGCTACAGCCAATAAGAATACAGTTGTAAATCAAGAAAATGATAAAATCATCCATGATTATACGGTAATCATTAATATAAATAGTCTATCAGACCCCATCGTTAGAATACCGCTGGGAAAAGATGGAACAAAAGTAAATGAGATTGTAGGGTTGATGAATGTGATTATAAATAGAAGGAAATAATTCCAGCCCCGTTCCTTATGGTTCAGGGGTTGTTCCTATAAAAATCAAAAATAGAGAAAGGAGAATAACCATGACAACAAAAGATATAGACAAATTGAGCCTTGAAAAAGCCCACGCCTTATTTGAAACAGGCGATATAGATAAGATTGAAGTAGGAACGATGAAAGGTCTGTGTGAGATTCACCGCTACCTGTTCGATGGCTTGTATGACTTTGCCGGAAAGGTTCGCACATTGAACATAGCAAAAGGAAACTTCCGTTTTGCCAACTGTCTGTACCTTGATGCGATTCTCCCGGTTATAGAAAAGATGCCAGAAACGACATTTGACGAAATCATTGCCAAATATGTGGAAATGAATATCGCCCATCCATTCATGGAAGGTAACGGGCGAACCACCCGTATTTGGCTGGATATGATACTGAAAAAACGTCTGAAAAAAGTAATAGACTGGCATAACGTAGATAAGAACCTGTATTTGCAAGCTATGGAACGCAGCCCCATAAATGATTTGGAACTCCGAGTACTGTTACAACAAGCATTAACAGACCAGGTAAATGACCGTGAAGTAATATTCAAAGGGATTACTCAATCTTACTATTATGAGGGATATGAAGCATAAAATTAAAGCCGGAAGCATAACGCTCCGGCTTTTTTACTTGACTAGTCCTTTGACTTTCAGCCTCTCTAAAATCTGATTGTAAAGGAACTCTATTTCTTTTCGAAAATCCTTATACTGATGAAAGATAAAGGAAACATCAGCGATATTGTTTGATATTACACACGGAGAGACATCCGGGAACACACGGGCAATTTCCGCCCGGACGCCGTTCGGCAGCCGACCTCCAGCCAGCACACTGGGCGCAAACAGGAACAGCACAATGAAAAGAAACTTCTTGCGCTGCATAACGCTATCTGGGTTTGGCGGACAGTCTGTCTCTGAAATAACATCCTTAAACCAGGAATAAATTTCAGGAATGAGTGAAACATCATGCAATAAAGCCGATGAAAGTTCTCGTTCACGCTCTGAAAGTCTTGATTTTTGTTCACGAATGGCCTTTAACTCCATGATTGATGAAAATTCTTTTGTCATAATATGGTCTTTTAGAAGAAAAGTATTATATTTGTGGCCTAATCGTGCGTGGAGTCGGTCTTTTATCGTGGGGCTGGCTCCTTTTTTATTTTTCCATTTCATTACTCAATTCCATATGGGAGATACAAAATGGATGAAACAAAATAAGTTGCTTACTACCGGCAAGTAACTTCATTTCAAAGGCTCTACCCTTGTTAAGGGTAAATCGAAAACGACTTGGCTACATTGTTTAAGAAAATTGATGGTATTATTAACAATAATACAGACATTCTTGATACTAATTTGAGCATAATCGCTACCATTGTATTCTGTCGTGCATCGTGCAAGCCTAACTATCCTTGCACGCACACAACGCCAGCATTTTATCTTGTAGAGACGTATAATGTCATTCTTCAGCCTCTCGCAGATGTCTGTATATATTTCTTTTGTCATGCTTTATTATATAATACATTAGTTTCTTATTCTGCTCTACGAGCATGTCGTTTGACTTCCTCAAAAAGTCAACTTCGTTCTCGAGCGCTTCAATCAAATCCTTTTCATTCATTGTCTGCGTATTTGTTGCCGCCTTTTAACAGGAGCAGGCAGACTGCTGCCACTGCTATTATTGCGACGATGATGATTGCTACTTTCATTTATTATATTAAAAGTTATTAGTTGTTTAATAACAAAATAAATTTCTCAATATATCCACATTCTTTTGTGCAAGTAGGCTTACCAACACGATGTTTACAACAGTTCCATTGAGGACACGACTGACGATGTGCATCAATAGCTTTCTTTTTAAGTTTATCTTCTTTTTGCATAATCAAATATCTTTTTCGTAAACGTATTCCATTAAAAGTTCATTGTCTCCAAACACCATGATTTGCAGTACAATTATCTTTTCGCATTTATATGTTCCTTCCTGAAGTCTTGGACAATCAGAAAACACCCAATCAGCCATCTTACTTCTTTGATGGAATCTTGCGAATTTGCTTTTCGGATGAGTTTTCTGTATCATGCCCGTACATGGGGTATTGAACGTTACATTCGTATCTCCTAACTTTATTGATGTGTTTAGCATAACTATTTATAATCTTTTTCGTATTTTACTTCCGTACCTTTCAAGTAATTATCAATATTTTCCTCAGACCAAATTTTTGCACCTTTAAAAGTGTATTCAGCCTTAACACAACGACCGTTATAGTACACATAATATAGTTTGTGTATATTGTCATATACTATTTTTACATTTACCTTGCATTTTTTGCTATCACTCTCCTCGTATTTAGGTTCTTCTTTTTTGTGCGTTATTTTTATTGCTATAAGAGAAAATATTATCCCTGCAATTAAAACCACGAGTGTAAAAATTGTTTCTACATTCATAATCACATATCTTTTAATCTCATTAGCACATCTTTATTCATTTCAAGTATTTCTTTAAATGATGTCGGTCTAATCCATGCAATAATATCAGAGCATGTATAATTGCACCAACCGCACTTGTCGGTGTTAACAATATCTTCTTTGCTTCTGTGGCAATAGAATTGGTCTCCGCATGCGTTAATCACCCAAACAGCTTCATCATATTCAGGCAGCTCTTTTGAGGCATCGACTAATAATGACTTTAACGCATCGTCCCAACCAGTTATATATGCTGATACCATATCTCCGTTATGATATTCAATGTCTTTAGGTTCACATTTTCTACCAAGATATACTTCTGTTTCTTTGTGTAAAAAAGAAATATACTCTTTTGCTTTCTGTTCTTTATCCATATTCACTACTTTTTCGTTTCAAACTTCGGTATGGGCATCCAGTGAGTAGGCACAATAAATTGACCGTCTGAAAGGTCTCTCCAAGTCTTGTCCATTTCATCAAACCATGCAACGTAAGCATCATCATCACTATCTATAGCAAAGACGTTCTCACCGTTTTTCGGCAAAGCATCTTCGACGCTTATCCACTGGCGGGAGAGGGCGTATTCTGCACCATCTATAAAACCCTTGTACGCAAATGTATTGTCTGTGTACCTGTCATTTGCCGCTTCCTCAATTCTTTTCTTCAATAGCTCGTTCATCTCACGACCTCCCATCAACAGTTATATACTTCTTACATGTCGGGCATACCACCCAACAACCTTCCCGTTGGTCTGAATGTATGTCTGAGCGTTCGTACATAAACACGCAACCGCATTTAGGGCACGTCATTTTCTTCTCTTTAGGCGGAAGTTTGCCTTCTTTGATTATTCTCATACCTCATTCGTTTTTGTTTGTTTCTATATAATCTTGCTCGATAGCCCATACCAACAATTCGTATGCAGCATCTATCAGATATTTATCCTCATCATTGAAATATATCTCTTTCAGTATAGGACTATCATTCCTTTTCAGGTTGTCGTATCTTATAATACCGAAGGATATGTCAATGATTGGGCAATAATCGCCAATAAAATCCGGCAGCGCATCCAGCACGTCCTGCAAGGTGTAGGCGGGAATAGTTTGTGAATTATCCGTTATTGCTGAATGATTATATGCGATTTCCCAATCTGATATTTGCGTTTTGCCAAGCATAAATCTTGCCCATACCAATATCGTATCTTTTTTCAGTTCCATCCCCAACTCTTGCAGGTGCTGCATCTGCTCGATTGATAATGTCTGTTTACTCATATTCCTGTATGTATTTGTTAGTTAAAACCCAGCATAGCATCTCGTAGGCTGCGTCAATAATATTCTCGCATATAGGTATTTCATGATAGATTTCAAATCCATCCCTATCTGTATTCCCGTATGCTATTCTATTATTTTCATAATCTATGTATAATGAAGCACTCCAAGTGCAGCCTTCCCTTGAAATATCTTTTGGCAAAATATCCAATATGTCCTGCAAGGTGAATGTCTTAATACTTTCAACTTTCATCGTACCAAGACATGCTATAGACTCAGTAAAAGACACAAACCAATTTGTTACTACTTCGTTTGTGTACATTCTTACAACCCTATGCCAATATGCACTTGCCTTGCTTGTATCCAGCCCAAGCTCATGCAAGTGCTTTACCTGTTCTATGTCTAATACTTGTTTACTCATAGTAGTGTATAATTTAATCGATTTGTGTGTTTATATAAGCCCGGCTTCTTCAAGTATCTCAAAGACTTTTGTTTCTGAAATACCTGTTTCATCGGATATTTCCTCTATCGCATAACCTGAATTATACAGGTCTTTTACTTGCTCTTTCATATAGCTATTTGTTGCTATTTTTATAATCTCTATATAACCTTTGCATATCATAATAGTCAATGACTATATTGTCTTTACCCGGATCGGTTCTATTACCTAACATTTTTTCAGATACGCAAACTAATTCAAATCCTTCTGCGTACCAGCTTGCGTCAATGTCATAGTAATAATTATCTCCTAATTTATATACATCAGTAACAGTAACCATGCAAGTACAGTCATACATATAAAGATATGGTGTATCACCAATCCTAAATTTTGGTTGTTTTAATTTTCTTAATCTTGCCATAGCTATTTTAAATACTTCTGAATTTCACTTAAAAGTTTAGCATTATTTTCCTCCAACAAAATCCGAAGCCCGGTTTTGTATGAATTGCTGTCTCCATCCTTGAAACCTGCATCATAACCAACACTAAAAGCATTTATCATTGCGGTATTGACACATCTTGTCAATTCATTTATCGGTGCGCCAGCTTCTTTGTCCTGTAGTATTATACTCTCAGAAAACAAAGATATTGCTTTTTCCTTGTCAGTCATAACATATATATTTTTATTAAATATACCATTCAACTTGATGCCCACGGCTTTCCAACCATTTCGCATCTTCTATTGCTCCTTCTTCCGTATAATACTTACACCAATTAGACCATCCCCACCAATGTTTTTTCTGTATCACATATTCGTCTTCAAATATAAGATACCGTAATATTCCTACTCTAAATCTTGCCATAACATCAGATTTTAAATTCCATTTCCACGCCTGCCAAGGTTAGCAAGTTCTGAAGCTCGTGGACGTATTTTACATTTATAGCTCTATCGAACATTAATACAGAGAAATCACAATCATATAGTGCTGTTATCTTTATCACTATATCGCCAGTGTAATTTTCGTAGCAAAAATGATATGTGTAGCCAAGCATTCTCCTCTTTGTAAATCCATTCTTCAGCAAAATTCCGCCTGTTAGCAGCATAGGAAACATATCTTCTTCCTTTTCCTCGAAGCAATCGCCCTCGTTACCCCCGAAGTCGAGGTAAACTTCATTTTCAAAGATACTTACTACTTGCATAGGGAATTTAGCATTCTTTCCTGCCAGCACCCAGTTTCCGAGCATCAATTCTTTTGTCTTTATCATAATGCTTTAAACTTTATGTTCGTCATTTCTTATTATTCAACTTCTTTAATTCGATAACAATCTCATACAGGGCGGCAAGTACAAATAAAGAAAATGAATAAAGAGCGTACTTGAAATCACCTAAAATTATCCAACTTAAAGCATCACCCAAAGACAAACCGTATAAAGTACAAATCAGTGTCGTACTCAACCATTTACAAAATTCATTCATATTATTTCCTCTTTTTAAGTTCCTCAATAAGAGCGTCGGCAAAGTCCACGGCCTCTTTAGCGCAATGCCGGTCACTCTTGTACTCAAACCCTAAATCTGAATCATCAGCACGCTCTGCCTGACCGTCGTCAAGGTATATTACCGGAAGCATGGCTTTTGCTATTTCATAACGCCTCGTTTCCCAATCAATTATCCTCCCTGTTGCTTTTACCTTTGCTTTCATAACTCAAATGAATTTAATGCGTATTTAATACCCTCGTTCAACGCAGACTCATAGTTCGGATAAGTGTCCTGCGAAGTTGTGTAATATATATCGTCAGGGTCATTGTCGTTCACGACTTGATAATACCAACACGTCACTCCATTATCTCTTGTAGGCAGGGCTGAAATGTATATCTTTTTGTTCCGAAGCCACCTTGCAGCCTCGTACAGCGTAGTACACGTTATCATACCGCTATATCCTTTCTCGTGCAGCATCTTAGCCACTTCGAAAGTTACGAAATCTTCTTTTCCTATCATAGTTTTATCATTTAATAAATTAGGGGGAAATTTTCCTTTAATTCCCCCTAATTTCCGTTTTATTCTTATTTCTCCAATAATTCCCGATTGTCGTATATGTTGCCGATAACCTCTAACTTCCCCGGATAATCATTTACAACCGTGCCATATAACGACCAACGCTTTTCCCATTGTGGGTGGTCAATGTATACCACGTCATAACAATAGCCGCGAACACCACCTTGTACCCATCCGATAACTTTCCCTTCAGACGCGAGTATGTCGCCCTCGTAAATTTCTTTGCCGTTCTTGTCTTGCAATCCTGTAAACTGACCGATAGTCTCTTTGTCAACCTCGCAACAGCTACACTCATTATCCATATTCACCTTGAAAGGTTTTACAACGGCAAATTTACCTTCTTCATTTTTAAGCAAACAACCATAAAGCCATTTTCCTGTACTTATCTTGCCCCTGAAAATTATTTCTCTATTCATTCCGTTTCCTCCTTTACTTCGATAAATAGTTCGCATTTTCCGTCCTCATAACAAGGCTCAATCCAATATATCGGGTAATAATCCTCCATCAACGCTTTCTGACCCAATACAAATCTCTTGCATTTATTGCGAAGAGGACAATATCTGTTATCATGGGTCATAGCTTCGCACATATCCATGTCGTAACTCATTCCGTTTTCTCCTTTGCTATTCTCTTTGCCTCTTTCAAGTCTATTCCGTTCTTCACCAGTTCAATAGTCCTATCTCGCCCCAACTTCTTATAGATGGGTATCCAGTCCTTGCGCACAAGGTCGGCAGGCTCTCCGGGCTGAATGGCCATGCCTGACTTCACATAGTGCTTGCTGCGAGGGTTGGACAGCTCTTCCAATGTTATACCTTCGTTATTGACAATTTTGTATTCATCGCCATTCACCTTTATTCCGCCATAATATCGGGCAATGGACAAATGCGAGTTTGCCCAATATTCCTCAGTCATTATCACTGCACTCATTTTGTTTCCTCCTTTCTTTCGGGAAGCAAATCTGAAACGTATGCCCAATTTGTATAATCATAGTGTTTTAATTCACTCAAAGTATGTACGGCACCAATCAGTATTGTGCATATCTCATTTTTAAAAATAATAAGTATGTCTTGTGATAAATCAGGTATCTCGCTTGCATCGTGCCATACGCTGTTTATGCGCCATTTGGCGCCTTCTTCGTAAGCCTGCGCAATAGCGTAGCGGTCAAACGTGCCATTTGTGTATGACGGTGTAGCTGCCTGCGAATATTCCAGACATTTTCGTTCAATATCTTCGTTTGTCATATTTGTTTACTTTAATTCGTTTCACTATTTATTTCTGTCGCCTTGTCTAAAGCGCTCTTGATAATCTTTGAATCACCCAGCTTGTTTATTATTATCTTCGACGCAAGCCTGCAGTTGGCATCGTCGTTCAGGTTTACATCCGGCAGCCCCTTGCCCTCGCAAATCAAATCCTTGAACGACTTGACACCATACCGGGTTTCCTCTATTTTCAGTGGATGCAACACCTTCTTGACATCAAGCACATGCTTGTCGTCAAGCCTTACGAACTTTGTCCTCTCCTGCTGCTCGACAAATGAGCAAGCCAAATCGCACAGGGCAAGAGCCGTGAGTATCTTCGCCCTGAACATGGTATCAGTAAAGCCTGCCTTTGCAAGTACGTTGGCAATGCTGTACTGCAACTTAGAAATATCATTTTCCACTTCACCGAATATGATGTTGCCGAAGTCCTCGAGTATGCGTTGTCTTTGCTTACCTGCCATCCTTATTGCAAGCTCCACACGCAGCTTCTTGTAACCATTTCGTATCTTAAACAAGAACCTCTTGGCATCACGATGCTTCATGTACTCGCTTTCCTCTATTTCGTCCGACACATCGAGCGCATACATGGCGGCTACCGTGTCAAGGGCGATTGTGCCGTATGTCGCAGCCGAAAGTGCGTTGACTGTCTTGTCGTCGTAATCTACGGCTCCAACGTAGTTGTTAGAATAAAATCTGCTCATCACCTTTATTTGCCTTTTTGTCAATAAATAACTTTTTGAAAATATAGTATAATACATCAACGACAATACTATTCCCTGCCATTTTGTATTGCTGTGTCTTACTAATACCAGCGTTTTGTATTTTATCAATATTTTCTTCGGATACGCCCATTAACCGGAAACATTCGCGAGGCGTCAATTTGCGAATACGATAGTTTTGAACAACTCCTGCATCATGTTTTTCTGCTTTTAATGTCCTGCTTATATTTTTTAAAGCCTCCATGGAAAAATCTTTTGATGTGTCTAAATAAAGGCTATCACCTTCTTGTAACTTTCCCCCTTTGTATTCTACCTGTTTATTTGATAGCCATACTGTATGAGGACATTTATAGTCAGTAGCCCTTAATGCCGGGCATATTCCCTTCACGCTGCTTTCACCTTTGAACTCCATCTTGTGGCTGTTTGGGTGAACGCTTATGCCTATAACGCCGCTGTATTCAGTTTTTGAGGAATCAGTACTTGGCTCTAATACAAGACTGTCTTTTTGTACAGTTGTAAGACAATTAGCTATATCCCCACCTATCTCAATTCTTTGCTCTGTAGGTATTCCTGACCGTCTATCTGATGGATTATCAGGATTACGACCTCTCATTGCACAAGATTTGAATTGTATAATTTGCTTTGGCTGTTTGTAATCCGTTGCCGTTAATGCAGTACATATACCAATTTGTGATAATATCACACCTTTTTGCCCACCTTTATTAACATCACCTTCGTATATTATTCCTACATCTGTTTCTTTATGTTGCAGAGTCAAATCCTCTGTCATTTTATTACTCAGATAATAACTTTCATCCACATTATTTTCAAGAACATCTTTCAGACGCTTTTCTAATTTAAAAGCTTTTGGGAAATAATATCTTTCATCTCCAAATATTGATACAACAAAAACACGTTCTCGGTTCTGTGGCACCCCATAATCTTTAGAATTAAGCACCTTTGTAAAGTTAGAATAGCCCATACTTTCAAGAAAAAGCAACCATTTTTGGAGGTAAGGAAGGAATTTTTCTGATGTAAGAGCCTTTACGTTCTCCATAAGAAGATATTTCGGACGTTTAATCTCAATAGCTTTTCTACACTCCCATAAAAGTCCACTTCTTGTTCCGCTCCCTTCTTTAAGACCTCTTTGTAAGCCTGCGTTTGATATGTCCTGACATGGGAAGCTATAGGTAAACAAATCAAAATCAGGAACTTTTATCCAATCGATCTTACATATATCCCCATAGTTCCTGTCAGCATATTGCGGATAAACGGCGTTGTGTGCTTGTATGGCGTATTTATCAATCTCCGACCATGCTATAAGTTCGTAATCAATCCCCAATCGGTCTAACGCCATACATTGACTGTCATAGCCACTAAAAGCAGTAAAGACCTTCATAATTTGTTCCTTAGTTGAATTAATCCTTGTTTTTCATAGTCCTTCAAAACCTGAAGTTCCTTTTCGTCGACTTCCACTTCGTTTTCGCCGTTCACGGTCATTCCGTGTGATATTCCGAACTGCTTTCGTATTCGGTCAATCAGACCGGCATCCTTCGTCTTCCAATATATCGTTGTTTTCATGTGAATAAAAATGGTTGCCGATATTTTAAGACTTTATTAATTGCTCCGTTATAGAACTCTTTATTTACCTCAAATCCATAAGCCTGGCGGCCTAAATTATTTGCAGCTAATAATGTCGTCCCGCTACCCGCGCAGGGGTCAATAACAACATCACCCTTATCGGTGAATATTTCAATAATTCTTTCAAGTAATGGAACAGGCTTTTGCGTAGGATGCACTTTCGGGGTGTCGTTATCAACAACCCAGTCAAAACAGTTAAAGACCATTCGCCCGTCATTGTTGAATTTTGGCAAACGTTCACGGAACAATATCAAACCATATTCACAGTTGCCTACAATTTTCATATTGGCTTTCAATACTTGTGCAGAAAAATTCTTTCTGAAAACAAGGTTAATGTATTTGTTCAAGCCGTATTTTTTCCCTAATTCTATAAACTTGAATTGCTGCTCAAACTCACAAAACAGAACCATGCAAGGCGATTTGCCTGCTTGTTTCGGCTCTTTAACAAGCATCTTTGAACAGAAGTGCATAAATTCTGCTGGTCGGAACTCGCTGTCGGATGAAAAGAACTGTTTGCCAGCCTTTTCACTCTCTCCGTTTTTGTTGTCACCGTCAACGTACCATGAAGGATTGCTCGCATAAGCGTTCTTGCCTAAGACATAAGGTACATCGGTCAAAATAAGTTGCGCTTTTGGTATCTGATAGCATTTATAATTCTGAAAGCTATCATTAAATAATTGCATATTATTCATCAGCTATAAAGTTTAGTTTGTATTTGTCGATATAGTACCGCTCATTTATCCTGTGCGTATCTTTGTCGTACATTAGGGTATATGGCTCGGTAGTCTCGATGTAAGCGTAACGTTTAATTAAATACCATTTAGTTTGGCGGACTTTCGCACTCGTCCTTGCAATGGTAAACTTGGTTAATTGAGGCTTGCCCTCCCACACCCGGAACTGGTCTATCCTGCGTTTTGCCTGCGCCTTTTTGCTTGATTTGGCATAGTCAATCTTGTAACGGTTGTTCGTAATATTGTTCCTAAACTTCTGCCGTATTCTCGCCATTGTCTCATCAGTGTGCTTGATGCCCAATTTATGCGCAATTTTCTCGGCGCGCCCTTTAAGTATGCCGAACTTCGCCTGCATCTCGCCGCCCGTCATAGTAGGATAGTATTTTTTTACAAGCTCGATGTATTCAGGATTCGAGCATGCCAAGTCATACCTTAGCTCTCCGCCATGCTCCCTTACAATGCGGTACAAGGACGACATTGATATTCCTACATGCCTTGCAACCTTTGTGCGTGGACGGTCGTTGATGTGGGCTATCACGTAATCAATCTTTTCCTGTGTCAAGTTGTCCATGTCTCAATAATCCTTTTAACCTTTTCCAGCTCCTTATACCGTGCTATACGGTATGCGTTGCATGTCTTTGTGTCACGTGTGCTTGGTGGCGGTGATTGCGTCAGCACACGCTCACAGTGAGACACAAACGAGCGTAAAGTGTTCAATTCAGACTTTTTCATTTCCTGTATGTCTTGTTGGTGAACGGTATGATGTGCAACATTTCCCTGAATCTGTCAGCAATGCGATCGCCGTACCTATCCTTTATTTTGTTCGGCTCGATGTTCGTGGAAACCATTGTGTACAGCTGCATTTCGTAACGAGCCATAAGCAACTCCACCGTAGGGGTAAGAATATTTCCGTAAGACATGACTTCCACAGGTTCACAACCCAAGTCATCAATAGCCAACAAAGGTTGCTCGTACAACGCCCTGAAGTCCTTACGGTTCTCGTAGATTTCCACTACCTCGGTAGCCTTGACTTTTCTGAAAAACAAATCCTCTTTCTCGAACAGATAAGCCGTGAGGTTGCATATTGCAGACATAAGGGTTGTCTTTCCATTGCCAACCTCGCCGCAAAAGGCTATTCCGAACTTATCGGTAGTTGTCAACGCTTTGGCGGCAAGGTGGATATGCGTCGAAGTCTGTTCATCAAGCAGGAACTTGCCGTGCCTTGCGTTGACTTCTGCCGTATAAGCGGCTAATATCAGGTCGTAAGCCTGTTGCTCTGTAACGTCGAACTTAAAACGTGGAGTTATAGTCTTTCTCGACATCAGACGAGACATCATAGCTACGACGTTTATCTTCATGTCCTCCGGTATCTTTTGCATGATTGTAGTTTTTATCTCTTTTCGCCCATGTAGCCAGCCGTTTCGATGTTTCCCATGTCGGCTGCTGCTCAAAGCGCATCTTGCTTTTCGATTTATTAAATTCAGACCAGTAATCGAAAAAATCACGTATCATTTCTTTGCCGTATTTTTCAACATACGGAATTAAAGACTGACCGAATTTTTCCTTACGTGAGAGTGTGGCGGCTTCAGCCGCTTTCTTTTTCTCTAATACGACGTTAGGAGTATTAGAGTTTTCTTTATATTTACTTTCCTTTACTTTAGCTGCATTTCTGTATGCATTAATTGAATTTTTGCATACAATAATTGAATTATTGTCAACATTAATTGCCCCGTCAGTCTTTTCAGTGGATGTTTTTACCCTTTTTTCGGACATATTCTTGTCATCATTAACTGAATTTTTGTATGCAGAAATTGAATTATTGCAACCATTAATCAAGTATTCGGAGTTAGTTTCTATATCAGTCCTGCGTTTTGTTATCTCGAAAAACCGCTTTTGAATGCCAGCGGATGTCAGTATTCGGTGCGCAGAATATTTATCCACGTCAAAGAACCCAACCTGCAACGCTTTCTTTATAACCTCGTGAACACAACCCTCAGACACCCCAACCTCGTCAGCAATGAAAAAAGGAAGGTCATCGTCCCACAAGATGTAATACCCTTTCTCTCGGTAGATATTACACAGCAGGGAGATTATTACGGCGACGGAATTAGGACCGCACGCCTTTGCGATTTTCCTGACCTTTACGTCAGCATAGAAATTAACATCGAAAGGGAAATAGTCAATCCCCTGTTTTATCGGTCGTCCTGCCATTCATAATAACCTCTCTTCGTTTGGATAAATTGTCGAAACAACCGTTTATACCTCGGTTTCCAATGATACTCCTTATTAAATAAGGGTCATCTGTTATATTGTCATGTATTTTCATAATCATGCAAGACAATTCTGTAGCAGTAATGCCATCTTCATTTAGTTGCTTAATTAGGTCAGGTATTGCCATCCCAAATTTATGTTCTATTTCATGGCAATCCTCGCAAAGCGTTACTAACATTTCATCGGGATATTCCCAAATACTTCTTCCTGGGATATAAGTGGTATGATGAACGTGTAATGTCTTGTCCTTATTACCACAAATCTGGCACGTGAAATCATCACGTTGCAGAATTTCAAGCCTGCGTTTTTGCCATTTAGGCGACTTAATTTGTTCTCTGTAATCCATATTCTATTGGTTAAGGTATTCCTCTATTTTTTTCATAAACTCCTCCAAACTCCGGCATACAACGTACAGGTAGTCTTCGTTACTGGCCACTGCCCTTTGCCACGCCCTTTGGCTTTCGCTCTGCCTACCTTTCGGGGTCTTCATCTCGATTAGCAAGGCGTGGTAGTCGGCATTGGGCACAAGCAGGATGAGGTCTGCCACTCCTGCGAGTACGCCCTCCTCCTTGAGCCTCGCCCCCGTGATGCCGTCACGCCGTCCGCCATTGGGAACGGCGAACAAGCGCGCGGCAAGGTTGGGGTATTTCAGCCTGAACCACCGCACACATGACACCTGTATGCGGTGCTCATCGTCTGACGGAGGCTTGCGCACGGAACTGTTAAACCGCTTGCGGAACTCGTCGAACCTCATGCCTTGTTTTTTACCTTTTCACGTTCGGCAATCATTGCATCGGCAAATTCATAAGCATATTCAGCTACTTTTTCAGAGGCAGGATAGTCGAGCCTACATCTTTTAGTCTTTCTTCCAAACATAATCCTAATCCTGTCAATAAGGGGCAATGGCCTAATTGCCGCTTTGTCAAGGATGATTTTCATCGCTTCAAGCGCGATGTGGTCTCTTGAAATGTTGCTTCCCATACATAACTATTTTAGAAATTCAAGTATCTTGGTCTTAACGATGCCGTCGAGCCGCATATCCTGCAAGCCCTGCCGCATATACTCGTTGGCCTTGGCGGTTGCTTCGCCGAGGTCGTTGGCACGGATGAGCACGTAATATCGCAGCTCTTTCTCCTTCTCCGTCTTGTCGTCGATGAAGGTGTCTACTATGGTCGCCTTGAAGTAATGCTCCTTCTCCTCATTCTCGTTCACTATCTCACGCACGTTGCTGCGCTTTATGGCTATTACGTCGCCTTCGGTGTTGTCGGCAGAATAGGTCTCCATTCCCTTCCTCTCCGCCTCCTCAAACGTCAGGCAGTCCGTTATGTAGCGTTCCGTCACTTCCTTCTCGGTGCCGTCGTCCTGTGTCTTCTTGACCTTTGTTGTTATTTCGTATAGCATAATCCGTTATTTTACAATGTTAAATTTCATCGATTCTCCTAAATCCTTCGGGTCGAACTTGTCCCACGGAATAATTATGTCATAGTGACAAGTGCCCTCTGTCTCGTCATCATGATGCCCTGCGCAGAACACCTCACCCTTGCCTGCATAGTAGCGCAATATGAAGGTATCAACGCTATTGGTGTCAGACACCATGACTGGCGTATCAATGGGCAAATCATCCTCTTTCTTTTCCTCCAACGGCTCAATGATAAGTTTGCCTTCGTTTTCGCTTACAGATACGCCCAAATTATGGCTTTTAATCACCTCGGCTATATCTTTTATCAGTTGCTCAAAGATTTGCGGTGTTTCGGCATTATCTAAAGTGGAGTCCTCGAACATTTCGTCTGTCCAATTCAATCCATATTCTTTAATAAAATAAGTATCCTTTAGCACATCAGATATTTCTACTACTTTTCCGCACATGCTTGTCATGGTATCTGTAAACATCTCTGCACCACAATCAACACTACCACTTGCATTTTTCGGTTGTGCATTCCACCACTCTTTGGAACGCACTTTTACTTTATCGCCAACTTTGTGTTTCATAATTATGTTTTAATTAAAGTTTACGTTTAAAACGGCAGGTCGTTTCCCTCGCTTTTATTTATCACTGTTTGTACGCCCGTATCTCTTTGTCCGACGCATGCAGCCGTCCCATAAGCCGATACGGCCTGCCCCGGCGTAGGTTTAGGCGGCTTTGGCGCTTGAATAACAGTATTACCAGCAGGCGATTGCGCATCATCTTTCTTCCCGTAACGCTCAACCTTATAGCCCTTTATTGTGTTGAAATATTTAACCTCGCCTGTTGAGGGGTCTTGGAATTCCCTGCCGTTAATGTCATAGCTTACCGTCACCGCATCACCGGCCTTGTAATCGTCAAGTAGCTTCATCGCCTCGCCGCTGAACTCGAATGACGGATAATTATCAAACATTGGCTCACCTGTCACCGTGTCATAACGTTTTGCGTCAATCACCAACAAACGCTTGTAAAAACTTTTGCCGGTCTTGCCTTTAATCTCTTGGACTTCGGTTATCTTATGTACCTTTCCTGATATTGTATTTGCCATTATATTCTTTCTTTTAATAAATACTTGATTAAATTCCTCGTGCCTGCCCAATCAAGAAAATCATTGAGCAAATTGGCATTATCATTTTCAAGCCCCGGATAACGATAAACTGTTATAGGGTCATGCCTTGTAAGCTGCAACCCTCTGACATCATATCCGTGCTTGTCTAATTTGTAGTCGTTGAAAACAAACAAGTCGAAATGGAATGTTGTCACGTTGAATAGCTCCATATAGTAACGCCATTGACAGGAGTTTATATAGTCGCTATCTTTTGGAGTACTGTATTTTGTTTTGATGTCCCTTATTTCTACACCATCTATCATGTCGGCACAGCCTGTCACAATAGCTTTGCCGAAGTCTCTATATTCGCGTATTTCATGATATGCTTGCGGATGCTCCGCGCGGTAATCAAGGGCGACCTTGCACTGCGGAACATCAAAGATAACATCATGCCCGTCTATATCGAATTTCCTGCCGCATGGCACAGGCTCTTCCATCTCCTTGCCGTAGTAAGTAAACTTGCGTGTTCCGGCAGGAACTTTCTCCGACACCGGCTGCCCGGTTTCCACAATTGAGTGGAAAGCCGTGCCGATGCGTGTATATTCGTTGCCGGAAAACTCTTGTGTAATGCTATCAATTACACTTTGTTCGCTTATCTCGTAGTTGTCATACTCACTTTGTTGTATCCAGCGGCGGAATGCCTCAATTTGCGTTACCCGTACAATGGGCTTACTCGTCTGTCCCATTTGCTGTAAATTTCTTTGTTTTAGCATCATAAGTAAAGCCCTTTTCGCCTAACTTATTCTTCATTTCGTCAAAGAAAGGTTTTTTGAGAGCCTGTGGCAAATCCTGCGATGCTGTTAACAATGCGTCAACTTCCTCGTCAGTCATGGCTGCATCGAGCATGTCGCGTAGTTCGGCAATCATTTCATTTGCTTTTCTCTGCGCCTCGCTTTTGTTTTGTATGGACTTCTTCACGTCCTTAATTATGCTTGCCATGAATTCACCGAAGTTGGCATCCGTATTCTCGGGGATAGTCAGCGCGCCCAGTCCCGCAACGTTCTTGCCGACAAAGTTGTCCATCGGCTCAAACGATATTGTGCGCTTGCCGTTTATCTTGCTTATATAGCCCACTTGGTCTGCAATGCGTAACAGCAGGTCTTTGCTCTGCCCTGTACAGTCGGGCGAGTGCTTGATAACATCACCCTCGGCAGTTTCCTTGTCATGGCAGATGAAAATGATATCAGAGCCGTTAGAACGCAGGAAATTTACAAATGACTTGAAGTCGTCAGCCATTTGCCCAAAACGCTTAAGACTGTTCGTTTTCAGTTTATAATTCTGCTCAACTGCATACACTGACAGGTAATCATCAAGCATGGCCTTGGCCGTGTCTACAACGATAGTCTTATATCCTTTCATTGTTTCGCGCTCTGCGTCAATATCCTGCCACTTGTGCGCCTCAAGTGTATCAATTCGTTGTACTGCGCGGTCGTATCCGCGGTCAGTATCAATGAGAAGCGGATTATCAGCTGTTGTGGCTACTGATGTTTTTCCTGTACCGGGTGTCCCGTACAATACGATTATAACCGGCCTTTCCGGTGTCACGTCATTTTTCTTAATAATTGGCATAGTTGTAATTATTTTTGCATTAAAATGTTAAAAACTTCCTCCTCTATTCTTCCCGTGTCAACCTCGACCTCTGAACCGTCCGCAGTGTCGAAGTCAACATAAATTACATTGCAGTCGGCATAAACGGGGATATGTCCGCCGGTCAGCGAAAGTTCATGCTGGTCGTATTCCACATGCGTGTACATGCTGACATAGACCATTCCCCCATCATGGTCTATTCTTCCCCAGTCTTGTGTTGCGCATTGGGTAGCCAAATAGATATAATCATCATCCGACAATGTCATATCATTTTGATATTATTTTGATAATAGCTCCTCCCAATATTTAACAACATCTTTACCACAAGTGTGGCTAAAAAATAGAAACGCCACTACAAATGCGGTGGCATCGGCTGTGATTACTGCATGCGGCATTGTCGCAATAAGCAGAAAGATTGAAAGTTTCTTCATATTACATCGTTTATTAAACTACCGCCGTATCTCACGACATGAGCGGGTTGTGAATACTAAGAAAAACAAAAAGTGATAACATTCAGTGGTTTTTCACCACATGGTTACTAACATTAATTTGCCCCGTGCGCCCGGTTCAACCGCAGTCTCAAAGGACAGCGCAGGGATATAGATTGAATAAGGCATCAGCCAAAACGGTCGCCCAAACCGCACCCTTTATAACCTTTTCCGTCAGGATGGACATATTGCGTAGCATTTAGCCTCATCTTTGGTTCTTCAAAAGTTTACTCATGTAAACACATAAGCAGTTAGTTGCCCTATGCGATACCTATTTTTTCAGTCGCACCTGCTTATGATTTTGGCTTTATTGCGTTTTGTTGTATATAGCCCTACTCGCGTCCTCGCATACGGGTCATGGATTGTTAGTCTCGCCGTCTGCTTCGCTTTCGTATCCTCGATGTCAAAGAACACCTGTCACGTGTGGTGCCGCCGCTCTCGCTGCGTGTTACCGGTCTCAAACCGTCCCGGCACCATGATAATTATCCATCCACTCACGAAGCGCACTTTCTTTGAACACATGCCGCTTACCTTGCTTTACATGAGGTATCTCAGCAACCTTCTTATAAAGCGTGTTCAGCGGCATGCCTAGCAGTTTTGCCGCCTCTTTAGCGGTTAAATACCGCTCTGGGGCTATCATCTGCGGCTTGAATCCGTTCTTCTCAAAGAGCCTGAACAGTTCTTCAGCTATCATGCGCGCTTCAGTCCTTGTCATATCACATACAAATTGAAATTAAATTGGCTTTTTTATAGCATCTGTACTCTTGCTTTTCAGTATCGAAATAAACTTGTACAGTGTCGTTTCGCTTACGGTTGTCGCCACTGGTAGCAGGTATTAGATTTTCTTTCAGCGTACCGTATGCTTCACGTATAGAACCGTCAACTTTCTGAAAATAGAATTTTACGATTCTCTGCTTCATCGCCGCCTTAAGCTTGATATTAGCCCAAGCCAGCTTCAATGCCTCGCTCATTGTAAAGCCATTTCGCTTTACGAACTGCCATGCAAGGCTCATAATATCGTGTAATACATTTCTTCTCATAATCGTGCTTTTTTTAATGTTAATACTCTTTTACATAGCCTTTCTCATAAGCCGTCTTTCGTATGCGTTCAGCAAGTTCTGTGTCAGTGATATAGTTAAGTGCAAACTTCACCGTATTAGGCGCAACCTGACAATCAGCCGCCAGCTTCTTTGCACACCCAAACTTCAATTCGATTTTTTTTCTTTGTGGCATCGTTGTTCTATTTTATTTGTGTATATTTGCAGTCAAACGTTATAGAAACGTTGCTGATTTATTAATTCTGCTGCAAATATACACAAATAATGTGTATATAACAAATTTAGTATAAACAAATATTGTGTATAAACATAAATTAACTTTGTGGACTATATAATACCTTATTAATTATATGAAGAAAGAAAATTTGGCGTTAGGATTAAGTATCGCTTCAGTGCTGGTAAGCGTAACAACCTTATATCTCTGCAAGATGGATATAAAGCCTTATAGTAGCGACGGGGCGAGCCTGTCTATTGCTGTATTGACATTGGTGGTCACAATCTACATGGCGATCCAAATCTATAATGCCTTTATATTAGGAAAGCAAATCAAGAAATCAATGCGAAAGGATATTGAAGAAAGTTCAAATAATATTCTATATCATAGCATGTACCTAACATTCTTCTTCCAGGGAATAAATGAGCAGAGAAAAACTCACAGCGAAGCTGCGCTATATTATATGTTTAAGAGCATCGAATGTTTAACTAAAACAAATATTGACAATGACAAAATTGGCGAAATCTTAATGGAAATCAAGAAAATCCATAAAGATTACCCCGTAACATTGTCCAAAGATGAAGTTTTTGAATACAAAAGAATTATACTGCTAACTGATACAAAAGAGAAAAATGAGATTATGGAAATACTTGACGATATGGAAGATAAATCCTAATCTACTCCATGATGTCTTCTTAGCCACTGTACAAAAGGATGATGGCTTGTGAGTGTATTCGCATTATCGAAACCGTCTTCATCGTCTAGTATAAACAGCAGGATGATTCCCAATGCAATAAGCATAATCATAGTAAATATAAAAAGCACAAAAAAGATGTTTACAAATATGTCTGGAACTATCAAAAAAAAGACAAATGCTATCAAATCAACTGCACATAGTGTAAAAAGGAATGTTTTCATATCGTTCTTTGATTTTGAGTGTATTGGTTATTCTCTCAACGAAAACCATCAGACATCCATATTCATAGTAAAATAATGGCATCCACATAGGTACGAGCTATTTAGGTGTATATATTAGACCTCTTCTGAGGAATGTTAAACCAGATTGTATCCACAACACCTCGTACTTGCTGTGTATACAAAGATAAACAAAACATGTTTATATGAATAATAATGGTGAAAGAATTGCACAAATAATCTCAAAATTTTGTGAATCAAAAGCTGATTTTGCAAGAAAAGTAGGAGAAAAGCCTCAAACGGTCAGTAATTGGGTCGTTAGGGATAATGGTATTAATGTACTAAACAAAGTCATGGAGGTTTTTCCTCAAGTCAATAAAGATTGGTTAATGACCGGACATGGCGATATGATCAAATCAAACAATAATAGTACAGAACCTCAGATTAATTTTACAACAGGTGTACCATATTATAATGTCGATTTTATAGGTGGATTCGACATTGTACTTAATGACCAGACAATCAGTCCTGAATATTTGATTGACTTCAGGAAATACAATGAAGCTACATGTTGGTGTAACGTTACAGGACATTCCATGGAACCAGAAATTACACATGGGGATATTATTGCACTGAAAAAAATTGAAGACAAGTCTTTTCTACCATTGGGAGAAGTGTATGGGATAGTAACAACCAATGGAATGAGAACAATTAAAAGACTTGGTCCATCAAATGACCCGAAATGTTACACACTCGTTCCTACAAATAAATCTCCTGAATACGGTATTCAGGAACTTCCCAAAGATATGATAGAACATATTTTCCAAGTCCTTGGATGTATGAAAAGGCTCTAAATAAAAGGAGGTCTATAATGAAAAGCAAATGTTTACTGTTATTGTTTTTGGTTGCTTTGATCTGGAGCTGCGGAAATAGCAAGCCCACACCAGGACAGAAAGAACTTTCTGAAAGATACATCAAAAAACTTGTTGATGCTAAGATTAATATATATGGTGGAGAATTGACGGATGCTAATTTTCTCGTTCTTTCCGTAGATGCTTATCCAGGGGCAAACTTTGACAAATATGCTGAAACCTACCTTGAAGATGCTGAAAAGGAAGGACTTGACATAAAAGGAGTCTATATTGTAGATGTAAAGGACTGTCAAATTGGTGACGGATGGGTGACTGGTAAACGCATAGGAAGAGCTTATAAGTAACGGTTATATAAGCATACGTTCTACCTATGTTCTACCATATAATTCATATTGAGCATATATTACTGAACAGCAACAAGATGCACAAATAGTACAAGTTCCAACGGAATCACAGAGAGGACTCCCTGAAGCTGAAGAACTGAAGCTTTCAGGGAGTTTTCTTATATAGCGACGCCATGTTCAAGCCATCACTTTTCTCAACTATTTATTTATATTCACATAAACGCCAGAAATATCAAGCGCAATACCCAAAAAAGAAAAGGGCTACATAAAAAAGGAACTTGCTGGTTATAATAATGCAAACATGGTAGACGCTGCTGCCCCGGCATGTTTCACAGATTATTATTATAAAATCTGCAAAGTGCATTTTGCCTGACTAAAGGATATCTATTAAATGGTTAAAGACAATCTCTTGTGTTACAAAAAATAACCTTTTACAAACGTATAAAAGAATTACGACCTTATACCTTATATTAATATATATAAAACGGGGGCATAAGTTACCTACACTTAAGCCCCCGTTGTCTTTTAAATTACAACACTGTAGTAAAACTATAAAGCTTCACCCTGTAATTGTATTTACCTGGAATATTGTTATCCAATATTAATAGTTCTCTGCCTTGATTTGGAAGAAGCTCTGCGGATGGTTGCAAACAGGGCACATCTTCGGAGCATTCTTGCCGATAACAATGTGTCCGCAATTAGCACACTGCCAGATGCAGTCGCCTTCTTTTGAGAACACCTTCTGGTCGTTAACATTGCCAAGCAATTTGCGGTAACGCTCCTCGTGAGCTTTCTCAATGGCTCCTACCATGCGGAATTTGGCGGCAATCTCCTTGAATCCTTCTTCTTCAGCTTCCTTTGCCATGCGGTCGTACATGTCAGTCCATTCGTAATTCTCACCGGCAGCAGCAGCCTCCAGGTTGCTTGCAGTATCCTTGATGTCACCACCTTCAAGATACTTGAACCACAGTTTAGCGTGTTCTTTCTCGTTTCTTGCAGTTTCTTCAAAGATGTCAGCTATCTGCTCATATCCGTCTTTTCTTGCTTTAGAAGCAAAATATGTGTACTTGTTGCGTGCCTGTGACTCACCTGCGAAAGCCTCTTGCAGGTTCTTCTCTGTTTTAGTTCCTTTCAAATCGTTCATAATGTGTCGTCTTAAATTGTTATTATTACGTTATTTATACCAATTATCCGATATCTATCCAGCATCAACCAGGCGTTTTTATTACAAAAGATGATCTTAATCATACTAGCCTGATACATTTTGGGGTTGCAAATATACAGAATAAATCTGAATGGACAAATTATATTTATAATTTTAATCAAATTGTTATTTCACCACATATTGAGCGACTCATGTGTGTCCTGACAATCTTATTATCGGCAAACCTACCTTGCAAGCACATTAGTTTCGTCACAGCACATTCCACAGTGCTGTCATAGCCGCTTATAACCCCGGTGCTCTTAAGCCTGTAACCGGTGTCGTACCTTGACATTTCAACCGAACCGGCAAGACATTGGCTGATGTTAACTATCGTCACGCCGCGTTTGCTGGCCTGCTGCAATATTCTTGTAAGCCATTGCGCCTTGGGAGCATTGCCGCTACCGAAACTGCGCATCACTATCGAACGCAATTCAACGGCATCGAGCACATGGCGGATTATGTTCTCCTGGAGTCCGGGGAACAGCGAAAAGACAAGCACGTTGGGGTCGACGGCGGTATGTGGTATCATAGGCTTGTCGAAATCGGGCTTCAAGATATGCTCCTCGTGGTAAATTATATTAACGCCGGCCTCAGCAAGATGTGGGAAATTGAAAGACTCGAAAGCGTTGAAACCATCAGCGTTGGTCTTGGTAGCCCTGTTGCCCCTCAACAACTTTCCACTAAAATATATGCACACTTCGGGCACGATTGCAGTACCGTCTTCATGGCACGCCGAAGCTATTTCAATACTGGTGATGAGATTTTCCTTCCCGTCCGTTCGCAATTGGTTAACCGGCAACTGGCTTCCCGTGAGGATTACCGGCTTTGTAAGATTCTCCAACATAAACGACAAGGCCGACGACGTATAAGCCATCGTGTCCGTTCCATGCAAAATCACAAAGCCGTCGTAACGCTCGTAATTTTCAGTTATGATTCTGACAAGTTGCGACCAAAACCGGGGAGACATGTCGCTTGAATCTATTGGCTGCGTAAACTGATACGTTTCGATGCCTGTCTTAAGCATAGAAAACTCTGGCATGCAACTAACCAAATGGTTAAAGTCAAGAGGCTCTAACGCCCCGGTCTCAGGGTTCTGCCCCATGCCGATAGTTCCGCCTGTATAAATCAATAACACTCGGTTGTTTCTGTTTTTTATCATTTCCTGTTTTTGAAAAGAAGGGTTAACTGCGTTTATGTTTTTTATTTTGTGCAAATATAGCTTAAAATAATCTGAAATCAAAAAAATTACAGTATATTTGCATAAATATAATGACAAGCTATTAAATTATAATTAACTATTTAAAAAGAAACACTAATCATGAAGAAATTTATGGATGAAAACTTCCTGTTGGAAACCACGACCGCACAGGATCTATTTCATAATCATGCGGCAAAGATGCCTATTATCGACTATCATTGCCACCTTATTCCCGAAATGGTCGCAAACGACCACAAATTCAAAAGCATAACCGAATTGTGGCTCGGTGGAGACCACTACAAATGGCGCGCAATGCGTACAAACGGAGTTGAGGAAAAATACTGTACCGGCACAGAAACTAGCGACTGGGAGAAATTTGAGAAATGGGCAGAGACCGTTCCATATACATTCCGCAACCCACTCTACCACTGGACCCATCTGGAATTGAAAACAGCATTCGGCATAGACAAACTTCTAAGTCCGAAGACAGCACGCGAAATATACGACGAGTGTAACGAGAAACTGCAGCAGCCCGAATATACTGCCCGCGGTTTCATGCGCCGTTACAATGTTGAATGCGTCTGCACAACAGATGATCCGATTGACGACCTGAGATACCACAAACAGACCAGGGAGAGCGGTTTCGAGATCAAGATGATTCCGGCATGGCGTCCTGACAAGGCCATGGCAGTTGACAACGCCAAGAACTTTGCCGATTATGTTACACGCCTAGGCGAAGTTGCAGGAGTGACAATATCCAAATTCCAGGATTTGGTTGACGCCCTTCAGAAACGCCACGACTTCTTCAACGAGAACGGTTGCCGACTGTCCGACCACGGTATAGAGGAGTTCTATGACGAGCCTTACACAAACAGCCAGATCGAAACTATTTTCGAAAAGGCAATGCGCGGCCAAGACCTGTCTGAACTCGAGATACGCCAGTTCAAGCACTGCATGCTCACCGTATTTGCTGAAATGGACTACGAAAGCGACTGGACACAACAGTTCCATTACGGAGCCATACGCGACAACAACAGCCTCATGTTCAAAAAGCTCGGTCCAGACACAGGCTTCGACTCAATAGGCGAATTCAATACGGCAAAGGCCATGAGCCATTTCCTCGACAATCTGAATGCAAAAGGCAAACTGACCCGGACCATATTATATACGCTGAATCCATGTGCAAACGAAGTTATAGCCACCATGCTCGGCAACTTCCAGGACGGCTCATGCCCTGGCAAGATCCAGTTCGGTAGCGGATGGTGGTTCAACGACCAGCTTGACGGCATGACAAGACAGATGAACGCCCTCTCGGTGCTCGGACTGTTAAGCCGCTTCGTTGGCATGCTCACAGACAGCCGTTCGTTCCTGTCTTACCCACGCCACGAATACTTCCGCCGTCTGCTATGCAACCTGCTCGGCAACGATGTGGAAAAAGGCCTGCTGCCTGACGACAAGGAATCGTTATACAGAATGGTTGAAGACATAAGTTATTACAACGCAAAGAACTATTTTAAATTTTAACAAGCGAATTTAATTTATATGAGCCCCTTTTGCCTGAACCCCGCAATTCAGCAAAAGGGGCTTTTTTAAAGCATTTTGTTTTTAAATATTTGTGAATCTCGGAAAATAAAAGTATTTTTGCAAAGTTTTACGATTTTATCACAACACTCAAATTATGAAAAAGATACTAGGTTTAGTAGCGTCCGCCGTACTGTGCCTGCTTCTAGGAAGTTGTGGCAGCGGTAAAAACATTGCTTATTTTAAAAATGCCGACACAATTGACTTGTCAGCATCGAAAGGTCTTTTCGATGCAAGAATCATGCCTAAAGACTTGCTTACCATAACAGTAAGCACAACAGACCCCAAGGCATCAATGCCTTTCAACTTGTCTGTAACCAACACTTTGAATACGACAGGAACATTATATACCGGAGCCGGCGCCTTGCAAACCTACCTTGTAGACAACGATGGCTACATAAACTTCCCCGTAGTAGGAAAGGTAAAAGTCGGAGGCTTGACAAAACGCCAATGCGAAAACCGGATAAAAGAAAACATCCTACCATACATGTCTAAGAGCGAAAACCCGATTGTAACCGTGAAGATGGCCAGTTTCAAGGTAGCTGTAGCTGGTGAGGTAAAATCACCGGGAATATTCGTCGTGGACCAGGAAAAAATCAGTATAATGGAAGCATTGGCAAGAGCCGGTGACCTTACAATATACGGCAGGCGCGAGAATGTACTGCTGATGCGTGAAGATTCGACAGGCCAGAAGTCATTCCACAGAATAAACTTGAATGACGCGAACCTTATTAATTCACCTTATTATTATCTACAGCAAAACGACTACATATACGTTGAGCCAAACAAGGTACAAGCACAAAACTCAGCCATCGGTTCAAGCGTTACAATATGGTTCTCAGTATTAAGTGTTGTTACATCTGTAGCCTCATTGGTTGTCAACGTACTAAGATAACGATAAATTTATGTGTGGAATCGTCGGTTATTTAGGTGAGAAAGAGGCATACCCGATTCTCATTAAAGGACTTGGAAGACTTGAATATAGGGGATACGACAGTGCCGGCATGGCCTTATTAAGCCATGACGGTACTCTTAATGTATATAAGACAAAAGGCAAAGTTGCCGACCTTGACTCATTCTGTAAAGACAAGAATGTTTCAGGGACGGTAGGTATAGCACACACGCGTTGGGCTACACACGGCGAACCGTCGTCAATAAACGCACACCCGCACTATTCCGAATCCAAGACACTGGCGATAATCCATAACGGCATTATCGAGAATTATGCCGACCTTAAAAAGAAGCTCCAAAGCAAAGGCCTGACATTCCGTTCAGACACTGATACAGAAGTCTTGGTGCAACTGATTGAATATATTCAGACAAAAAAGAACATAGACCTGCTTGCTGCCGTCCAGCTTGCATTACATGAGGTTATCGGAGCATATGCCGTGGCTTTGTTGGACAAGCGGGAACCAAACCAGATTATTGCGGCTTGCAGACAAAGTCCATTAGTCATAGGAATTGGCGACAACGAATTTTTCCTGGCATCAGACGCCAGCCCTATAATAGAATATACAGATAAAGTTGTTTATCCGGAAGATGGCAGTATCGCCGTAATGAAAAAAGGCGAGGAACTTAAAGTCGTCAATATCTTCAACCGTGAATTAAGTCCTAAAATCCAAACCATAGACCTAGACCTGGGACAGATCGAAAAAGGCGGATACCCACACTTCATGCTGAAAGAAATATTCGAGCAACCCGAATGTTTGAAAAACTGCATGCGTGGACGCGTGAATGTTGAAGGTACGAATGTTGTTTTAAGCGCAGTAATTGATTATAGGAAACAGCTTCTATCAGCTAAAAGGATAATAATCGTCGGATGCGGAACGTCATGGCACGCCGGCCTTATTGGCAAGCAAATAATAGAGAAGCTTTGCCGCATACCTGTCGAGGTGGAATACGCGAGCGAATTCAGGTACAGGAATCCTGTCGTGTCGGCTAATGATGTCGTAATAGCCATATCACAAAGCGGAGAAACGGCAGACACATTAGCCGCCGTAAAACTAGCAAAGGAAAACGGTGCATTCATATATGGAATATGCAACGTTATCGGAGCAAGCATACCACGTTCCACAGACACAGGTTCGTACATACATGTCGGACCTGAAATAGGTGTTGCATCGACTAAAGCTTTCACTGGACAGGTTACAGTGCTGACCATGCTTGCATTGGCCTTGGCGAGAGTAAAGGGAACTGTAAGCAATGATACATACTTAGAGATAGTCAAAGAGCTTAACGCCATTCCAAAGAAAATGGAAGAGACACTTAAGCTCAACGACAGAATAGCATCACTAAGTAAGATCTTCACATACGCGAGAAATTTCTTGTACCTTGGACGTGGATACAATTATCCCGTAGCACTTGAAGGTGCGTTGAAACTTAAAGAAATAAGCTACATACATGCCGAAGGATATCCAGCTGCGGAAATGAAACACGGGCCAATAGCGTTAATAGACTCTGACATGCCTGTTGTAGTCATTGCCACACGTAATTCGATGTATGAAAAAGTTTTAAGCAACATTCAGGAAATCAAAGCCCGCAAAGGCAAGGTCATAGCATTAGTAACCAAGGGAGACAATACTATAAGCAAGATTGTCGACGAAGTAATCGAGTTGCCTGACACACGTGAGTGTCTTGAGCCATTATTGGCAACAATACCGTTACAGTTATTGGCTTACCACATAGCTGTATGCAAAGGTAAAAATGTTGACCAGCCAAGAAATCTGGCAAAATCAGTAACCGTTGAATAAACATTTAAAAATAAGTAAGCCGCCAAGGAAGCCAATCACGCAATAAATAAAGCAGTTTTGACTACATTTTGGTGGCACTTAATTTAAATTAGAATATCAAATGGAACCATTGAAGCATGAGTGTGGAGTTGCAATGGTAAGACTTCTCAAGCCATTGGAATACTACCAACAAAAGTACGGGACATGGATGTATGGGCTAAATAAGCTCTACCTGATGATGGAAAAGCAACATAACCGCGGACAGGAGGGAGCCGGAATGGCGTGCGTTAATCTCGACGCCGAGCCAGGCTCTGAATACATGTTCCGCGAACGCGCAGAAGGTTCCAATGCTATCACGGAAATATTCGGTAACGTACAAAGGAATTTCAAGGATTTGACTCCTGAAAAACTCTCAGACGCTGAATATGCGAAAAAGAACCTGCCCTTTGCCGGTGAAATATACATGGGGCACTTACGCTACTCGACCACAGGCAAGAGCGGTCTCTCTTACGTACACCCATTCTTAAGAAGAAACAACTGGCGGGCCAAGAACCTTTGCTTATGTGGAAATTTCAACATGACAAACATTGATGAGATTTTCGACAGTCTTGTGAAGCAAGGGCAATCACCAAGAATATACAGCGACAGCTATATTACGCTTGAACTAATGGGCCACAGACTGGACCGTGAAGTTGAACGCAACTTCGTCGAAGCCAAGTCAAAAGGCCTAAAGGACCGCGAAATAACACAATACATTGAGAACAATGTGAAGATGAGCAATGTTCTCAAATCAACAATGGCCAATTTCGACGGAGGTTACGTAATGTGCGGAATAACCGGAAGCGGCGAAATGTTTGCAATGCGTGACCCATGGGGAATACGTCCGGCATTCTGGTATAAAAACGATGAAATCGTAATCGTGGCAAGCGAACGTCCCGTAATGCAGACAACGTTTGATTTGGAATGCGACGACGTAAACGAACTTGAACCCGGATGTGCGCTTATCGTTAATAAGAACTGCGAAACATCCGTTGAACGTATACTCGAACAAAAAGGCGACTACAAATGTTCATTCGAAAGGATATATTTCAGCCGTGGCTCTGACAGGGACATCTACAAGGAACGGAAAAAGCTTGGAGAACAATTGACCGACAGCATACTCAAAGCCGTCAACTATGACATTGACCACACTGTATTCTCATTCATCCCCAATACAGCCGAAGTCGCCTTTTATGGAATGCTCGGAGGGTTTAAGCGCTATGTCAACGAGCAAAAGATAAACCTTATAATGAACATGGACCACAAGCCTTCATACCAAGAGCTTGAGCAACTCTTACATCAATATGTAAGAAGTGAAAAAGTGGCATGGAAAGACATCAAACTGCGCACATTCATTACGGAGGGAGCATCGCGTAACGACTTGGCATCACACGTTTATGACATAACCTACGAGTCACTAGTCCCTTATGAAGACAATCTTGTAATAATTGACGACAGCATAGTACGCGGTACGACATTGAAGGAAAGCATCCTGAAAATACTCGACCACCTGCATCCTAAAAAAATAATCATCGTAAGCAGCTCGCCACAGATACGTTACCCCGACTATTACGGAATAGACATGCCTAGCCTTGAAGAGTTCTGCGTTTTCAGGGCAACAATTGAATTATTAAAAGACAGGGGCTTATACAGCATTATCGAGGACACTTACAATAAATGCAAGGAAGAGCTTAAGAAGCCTAAATCTGAAATGAGGAACTGCGTACGGGATATTTACAAGCCGTTTACAGTAAACGAAATAAATGAGAAAATCATTGAAATGCTTCGTCCTAGCGGCATGACGACCCCGGTTGAGCTTGTTTACCAGTCTATCGAAGGCTTGCACGAAGCTATTCCCGGCCACAAGGGTGACTGGTATTTCACCGGCAACTACCCTACGCCTGGAGGTGTAAAACTTGTCAATGAAGCATTCATCGAATATATAGAGAATGTTTATAAATTTGAACAAAAATTTTAATTCACAACCAATAACAGTACAAGCCCACGGCAGGCACTCGTGTCGTCCGTCGGGCTTTTTTCAGGAAATACGCACTCGGCGGATTCCATAGCAAAGCCTATAGGAACCAATGTTGCATCATTACATTTATAAAGCACGACAAAAAATGAGAAATGTAACTTTAGTATTGGAAGACGGAACGAAGTTTCATGGAAAGTCATTCGGCTATGACAATCCGGTGGCAGGTGAAGTTGTATTCAACACAGCCATGATGGGTTATCCGGAAAGCCTGACCGACCCTTCATACGCAGGCCAGTTGATGGTACTCACATATCCGTTGGTTGGTAACTACGGCGTACCACCGTTCACAGTAGAGTCAAACGGTATTGCTACTTTCATGGAAAGCGACAAGATTTACGCCTCTGCAATAATTGTCGCCGACTATAGTGAACAATACAACCATTGGAATGCAGCAGAAAGCCTTGCCGAATGGCTCAAGCGCGAGCATGTTCCGGGAATCACAGGTATAGATACCCGCGAACTGACAAAAGTACTGCGCGAGCATGGAGTCATGATGGGAAAAATCATATTTGACGACGAGCCTGACAATATACCTACAGCCAACTACGAAGGCGTAAACTTTGTAGACCAGGTAAGCTGCAAGGAAATTATACGCTACAACGAGGGTGCAGGAAAGAAAGTCGTGCTTGTTGACTGCGGCGTCAAGAACAATATCATAAGATGTTTGGTTGACCGTGGTGCCGAAGTAATCAGGGTGCCATGGAATTACGATTACACAAATATGGATTTCGACGGCCTATTCCTAGCCAATGGTCCTGGCGATCCCGACATGTGTGAAGACGCTGTAAACATAATACGCCGCCAGATGAGTATATCAACAAAACCTATATGCGGCATTTGCATGGGTAACCAGTTGCTGGCTAAAGCCGGTGGCGCAAAAATCTACAAGTTGAAATACGGCCACCGCTCCCACAACCAGCCGGTACGCCTTGTTGGTACTGAACATTGTTACGTGACAAGCCAAAACCATGGCTACGCCGTTGACAGCTCGACACTCGGCAACGATTGGGAAGAACTGTTTGTAAACATGAACGACGGCAGCAACGAAGGAATCCGCCACAAAACGAATCCCTGGTTCTCCAGCCAGTTCCACCCCGAAGCATGTTCAGGCCCGGTTGATACAGAATTCATGTTCGACAAATTCATCGATGCACTTAAATAAGGAGCAGCTTTACCACAAAGCACATAGTAACCGATAAAAGTTGTTGATTACATCAAAAAAACAAAAGCCATTATGAAATACAACGATATAAAGAAAGTTCTGCTTCTTGGTTCGGGAGCATTGAAAATAGGAGAAGCCGGCGAGTTCGACTATTCAGGCTCGCAAGCACTGAAGGCATTAAGGGAAGAAGGAGTCGAGACAGTTCTCATCAATCCAAACATCGCGACGGTACAAACGTCTGAAGGCGTAGCCGACCAGATATATTTCCTACCTGTACAGCCCTACTTCGTCGAACGTGTGATAGAAAAGGAACGCCCAGATGGAATACTCCTTTCGTTCGGAGGCCAGACAGCCCTGAACTGCGGCGTTGAACTATACAAGAGCGGAGTGCTCGAAAAGTACGGCGTGAGAGTACTCGGCACACCTGTCCAGGCCATCATGGATACTGAAGACCGCGAGCTGTTCGTCGAGAAACTTAACGAGATAAACGTAAAGACTATCAAGAGCGAAGCCTGCGAGAACATCGAACAGGCGCGCAAGGCCGCCGCCGAACTGGGCTATCCCGTAATCATACGTGCGGCCTACGCCCTGGGAGGCTTGGGCAGCGGTTTCTGCGACAATGAAGAAGAACTTGACCGCCTTGCCGAAAAGGCATTCTCGTTCTCACCGCAAGTATTGGTTGAAAAGAGCTTGAAGGGCTGGAAGGAAATCGAATACGAAGTTGTACGCGACCGCTACGATAACTGCATCACAGTCTGCAACATGGAAAACTTCGACCCGCTCGGCATACACACCGGCGAGAGTATAGTCATTGCCCCGTCGCAGACGCTAACAAACAGCGAGTACCACAAACTTCGCGCACTTTCAATCAAGATTATACGCCACATAGGCATCGTGGGCGAATGTAACGTGCAATACGCCTTCGACCCCAAGAGCGAAGACTACCGCGTCATAGAAGTAAACGCCCGACTCAGCCGCAGCTCTGCCCTTGCGTCTAAGGCAACAGGCTACCCGTTGGCCTTCGTCGCAGCAAAACTGGGCTTGGGATACGGCCTGTTCGACTTGAAAAACTCTGTTACTAAGACTACAAGCGCATTCTTCGAGCCGGCACTTGACTACGTAGTATGCAAGATTCCACGCTGGGACCTGAGCAAGTTCCGTGGTGTAGACCGCGAGCTGGGCTCGTCAATGAAATCAGTCGGCGAGGTAATGGCCATAGGCCGCAACTTCGAGGAAGCCATACAGAAAGGCTTGCGCATGATAGGCCAGGGCATGCACGGCTTCGTTGAGAACAAGGAACTTGAAATCGCCGACATCGACGAAGCACTGCGCGACCCGACTGACAACCGCATTTTCGTCATATCAAAAGCCATGCACCGTGGATACACCATCGACCAGATACACGAACTGACTAAGATTGACAAGTGGTTCTTGTACAAGCTCAAGCATATCATCGACATAGACGAGACATTGAAACGCTGCAAGAGCGTCAACGTGCTTGACAAGGAACTGCTCCGTACTGCCAAAGTCTATGGCTTCACTGACTTCCAGATAGCCCGCGCCGTAGGCCTTGAGGCAGAACTCGGCAACATGGCCAAGGCCGGACTCGTAATCCGCCAGTTGCGCAAGAGCTACGGCATCCTGCCTGTGGTTAAGCAGATCGACACCCTTGCCGCCGAATACCCGGCACAGACCAACTACCTTTACGTGACCTACGCAGGAGTTAAGAGCGACATCACTTTCGAGCGCGACAAGCGTTCTATAATAGTGCTGGGCTCGGGTGCGTACCGCATAGGCAGCTCGGTAGAGTTCGACTGGTGCGGCGTCCAGGCGCTAAGCACAATACGCAAACAGGGCTGGCGCAGCGTGATGATCAACTACAACCCAGAAACCGTGTCGACCGACTACGACATGTGCGACCGTCTGTATTTTGACGAATTGACGTTCGAGCGTGTAATGGACATCATAGACTTCGAGACTCCACATGGGGTTATCGTCTCGACCGGCGGACAGATACCAAACAACCTTGCCATGCGCCTCGACGAGCAGAACGTGCCCATACTCGGTACTTCGGCAAAAGACATCGACAACGCCGAGGACCGTGCCAAGTTCTCGTCAATGCTCAGCCGCAACGGCATAGACCAGCCTGAATGGAGCGCGCTGACATCCATGGACGACATACAGAAGTTCATCGACCGCGTTGGCTTCCCCGTCCTTGTACGCCCGTCATACGTACTCTCTGGCGCGGCAATGAACGTATGCTCAAACAACGACGAGCTTGTACGCTTCCTTAAACTGGCAGCCAACGTGTCGGAAGACCACCCTGTAGTAGTCAGCCAGTTCATCGAGCACGCAAAGGAAGTTGAGATGGACGCCGTAGCACGCAACGGCGAAATCATAGCTTACGCCATTAGCGAACACATCGAGTTCGCCGGAGTACACTCGGGCGACGCGACAATACAGTTCCCGCCGCAGAAGCTGTACTGCGAGACGATACGCCGCATCAAGCGCGTAAGCCGCAGGATTGCTGAAGAGCTGCACATAAGCGGACCGTTCAACATACAGTTCCTCGCACGCGACAACGACATCAAGGTCATCGAGTGCAACCTGCGCGCTTCACGTTCGTTCCCGTTCGTAAGCAAGGTGCTCAAAATCAACCTTATCGAGCTTGCCACGAAAGTAATGCTCGGCATACCTGTCGAGAAGCCGGATAAAGACCTGTTCGACCTCGACTACGTTGGTATCAAGGCCAGCCAGTTCTCTTTCAACCGCTTGCAGAAGGCCGACCCAGTGCTCGGAGTCGACATGGCCTCTACAGGCGAAGTTGGATGCCTCGGCGACGACACCAACACGGCCCTGCTGAAGAGCATGCTATCTGTAGGCCACCGCATACCCGGAAAGAACATATTGTTGTCAACCGGCGGAGCAAAACAGAAAGTAGAGACACTTGACGCTGCACGCCAGCTCGTAAGAAACGGTTACAAGATATACGCAACGGTAGGCTCGTCGAAGTTCCTGACCGAAAACGGAGTCGAAAACACCCTCGTATACTGGCCGTCTGACGCCGACAAGCATCCTCAGGCGCTCGACATGCTGCACAACCACGAGATAGACCTTGTTGTCAACATCCCCAAAGACCTTACGGTAAGCGAACTGTCCAACGGCTACAAGATAAGACGAGCAGCCATCGACCTCAACGTGCCGCTCATCACTAACAGCCGTCTGGCTTCAGCGTTCATCAACGCCTTCTGCCGTGTCAAGCTCGAGGATATCGACATCAAGGCATGGAGCGAGTACAAATAATGATGTTTATTGGTTACCAAGCGTAACACGTTAGACATCAACAAAAATTTCAGCGGGATATTATCCGATGTGATAATATCCCGCTGATTTGTTTTTACAAAGACAAAGATGTTTCAACTATACTTCCCCAAAGACGGCATATTGACTTAATACAGAAATACTTTACACCGTTTT
>ULQU01013839.1_pt1 | contig 68792 bp, 57 predicted proteins | sample 1954841 | NCBI WGS metagenome assembly ULQU01 (sample SAMEA4835664, study PRJEB28245) | human gut metagenome | biome: gut microbiome; material: fecal sample | place: Denmark | collected 2008
AAAAACGAAGTATGTCCGAAATAGATCTGGCTGGAGATGAAATAATGTGCGTACATGTCGGGAGTGTCATCGATCAGTGCTTCGAATGTGGGGAATACACGGATGGATGCTGCCGGGATGAGCTCTTCCAGTATGGTGCGCAGTCCCAGGGCGGTGAGGGTATTCTGTTCTACAATGGCTATTTCGGACATAATCTTACAGATATTCTTACAAATATGGGTTTGTTTCAGGCAGGTTTCATTTCTCAGAGCCGGTTTCCGGTGCCGATACCTAGGTAATTCGCTGCTGCTTCGGCGCATCGTTCACCGTCTACGCCTGCCGAAACGATACCTCCGGCATATCCGGCCCCTTCACCGCACGGAAACAGTCCTTCTACCGTTACGTGCTGTAAGGTTTCGTTGTCACGTATAATGCGTACCGGTGCCGAGGTACGGGTTTCTACCGCAATCATTACGGCATCATTGGTAAGGAAGCCGTGAGAGCTTTTTCCGAACAGCTGGAAGCCTGTACTGAGTCGTCCGGCAATGAACGGAGGCATCCAGAAATGAAGCGGAGAGGATACCAGTCCCGGACTATAGGAAGTGTCGGGCAGGTCATAACTGAGTTTTTTGCGGGTAAAATCCACCATGCGTTGCGCCGGAGCCGTCTGGCGCATGTTCCCTTGTTGCCAGCAGATCTGTTCCAACTGTTCCTGAAACTGCATCATGGCAAGGGTATGGATTCCATTTTCAGCGGTGTCTGCGGTACGGGCTATCAGTTGGGCCGTTTCCGCTTCGGCCGAACCGGGATACGGTTCACATCCCTGTACCTGCAGACTGGGGTCGGACAGGTCTTCCGGACGGATTTCCACTACCATCCCCGAATTGCTCCAGCGGGTTCCTCGGTTACTCGGGCTCATGCCGTTTACCACCAGCTGGTGAGGACCGCTGGCTGCAGGTACGACGAAGCCTCCCGGGCACATGCAGAAGCTGTATACTCCGCGACCGTCTACCTGCTGTACGAAACTGTATTCGGCCGCCGGCAGGGATTTCCCTCTGCCGTTCTTGTTGTGGTACTGTATCTGGTCGATCAGGTGTGAAGAATGTTCTAGGCGTACTCCTACGGCCAGTCCTTTCGGTTCCAGTTGTATGCCGTTGGAGAAGAGCCAGCGGTAAACGTCGCGTGCCGAGTGGCCCGTGGCCAGAATCACCGGTCCGTAGAAGCTCTTTCCCGTATTTGTCTCTATGCCTATGACCTTATTTTTCTCGATGATCAGTGCATCCATGCGTGTCTGGAAGTGTACTTCACCCCCACAGCTGATGATGGTATTACGCATGTTTTCGATAACGCGCGGCAGTTTGTCGGTTCCGATATGCGGATGTGCGTCCACAAGGATGGAAGTACTTGCCCCGTGCTGGCAGAATACATTCAGAATCTTGTCTGTATTGCCCCGTTTCTTGCTCCGGGTGTAGAGCTTGCCGTCGGAATATGCTCCGGCACCTCCTTCACCGAAACTATAGTTCGATTCAGCGTTTACCTTGTGTTCACGGCTTATCTTGGCCAGGTCTTCTTTCCGCTCACGTACATTCTTCCCGCGTTCCACCACGACGGGACGCAGTCCGAGCTCTATCAGTTTCAGGGCGGCAAAAAGTCCACCCGGTCCGGCTCCTACCACAATGACGGCAGGTTTTCCTTCTACGTTTCTGTATTCGGTCGGAGTATATTCGGTTTCGGCCGGCTCTTCATTGATGAACACCTGTACCTTGAGATTGATGAATATGGTACGTTGGCGGGCATCGATACTGCGTTTCAATATACGTACAGCATGGATGGTGCGTATGTCCAGCCCTTTTTCGTTGCTGATATAGCGTTTGAGCGACTGTTCATTGGCTGCCTGTTCGGGCAGAATCCGGAGTTGGTATTCGTGAATCATAATACTTGTTTTACTGCAAAGATAAGCTAAAGATATGGATATAACGTCTGTTCAGGCCAATATTGTATTTGCTGCAGGCCTATCCGAACAGTTGTCGGAAAGCCTCTTCCACTTTCCGGACCGGTATCAGTTCAATCTTGATTTTCTTACGGTCCAGTCCCTGGAGGTTGTGTTTGGGGACAAGCATGCGGGTGAAGCCCAGTTTCTGTGCTTCGCCTATGCGTTGCTCGATACGGTTTACGGGGCGGATTTCTCCGCTCAATCCCACTTCACCGGCCATACATACTCCCGGTTCTATTTCGGTGTCCATGTTGCTGGACAATATGGCACTGATAACCGCGAGGTCGATGGCCGGGTCGTTGACCTTCAGTCCGCCGGCAATGTTCAGGAAAACATCTTTCTGTGCCAGTTTGAATCCTACCCTTTTTTCCAGTACGGCCAGCAGCATGTTCATGCGCCGGAGGTCGAAGCCCGTGGCCGAACGTTGGGGCATGCCGTAGGCCGCCGTACTCACCAGAGCCTGTACTTCGATGAGGAACGGGCGTATGCCTTCTACCGCTCCCGCTATGGCTACGCCGCTCATACCCTCGTGGTCCTGGGTGAGTAACAGCTCGGAAGGATTGCTCACCTGGCGCAGGCCGTCCTGGCGCATTTCGTAGATGCCTAGTTCGGCTGTACTGCCGAATCGGTTCTTGATGCTCCGCAGTATACGGTACATATAATGTTGGTCGCCTTCAAACTGCAGTACGGTATCGACAATATGTTCCAGTACCTTCGGTCCGGCAATGCTTCCTTCCTTGTTTATATGTCCGATGAGGATGACCGGTGTACCGGTTTCCTTGGCGAATTTCAGGATGGAAGCCGAACATTCCCGTACCTGTACGATACTTCCCGGAGAAGAATCGATGTTTTCGGTAGAGATGGTCTGGATGGAATCAATGATGACCAGGTCGGGGGCTGTATTCTTGATGTGCGTGAATATCTGTTCCAGGGATGTTTCGCACGCTATCAGCAGGTTGGAGTCGGCCGGATGCGGAATACGGTCGGCACGCAGCTTGAGCTGGCGGGCGCTTTCTTCTCCCGAAATGTACAGCACCTTTTTATCTGTCAGCCTGAGAACCGTCTGCAGGACCAGTGTGGATTTGCCGATACCCGGTTCGCCGCCGATCAGGGTGAGCGACCCTTCCACCAGTCCGCCTCCCAGTACCCGGTTCAGTTCCGCATCGTTCATGTCGATGCGCTGTTCTTCACTGGAGTTGATTTCATGCAGCCGTTGCGGTTTTGAACGTACCGATTCGATGCCGTGGGCCACGTGTCTGGCTACCGGTACTTCTTTACGTACCACTTCTTCGGTAAATGTGTTCCATTGTCCGCATGACGGACATTTGCCCGCCCATTTGGGCGACTCGTATCCACAGTTGGTGCAGACATATACGGTTTTTTCTTTAGCCATGCTTTATCTGTTTTTTAGCTTAAACCGCAAATTTATCAAAATCTGAAAAAACGGATTCATGATTGCGGAAAAAGATGAAGTTCTTTCCGGAAAAAGATGAAAGTCTTTTAAGGAAAAGATTAGCTTCTTTTACATAAAACTTCAAGTTCCTGTCCGGAAGATTTCAAGGCCTTTTTTATTAAGGGACAAGGCCTTCCGGAATTGTAAATCTACATGCCGGCTGTTTCATTACGGTTTCAATTTATAATCTGTAATTGAATTTGGATAATTCCTTGTAATTTAATGATGTATGTCAGGAAAAGCCGTAAATGTGTTTTAAAAATGGGAGACTCCGGTTAAAATATGAAAAAAAGCAAATTGTTAATCTCCGTTTTGTGTTAACATTTGGTAGTTAAATACAAATAAATCCAATAAATATACCGTGTTGAATTCTTTCAAATCTCATGGTTTTTATTATATTTGTCTACAATTTAACTATTTTCACAAAAACTATAAATATTAGGTATGGAAAAACATCTGAAGCAATTCCTTTTATTTGCAGTGATGACGGTATGTTGTGCTGCTACAGCGGTAGCTCAGGCTACGTTGAAAGGTAAGATTGTAGATGCTGAAACAAACGAGGCATTGATCGGTGCCACAGTTTCGGTGAAAGGTTCTACTCTGGGGGCTGTAACTGATATGGACGGATTGTTCTCATTGAAGGTTAACTCTTCTAATTCGACTCTTGAAATCAAGTATCTTGGTTATAAGGACATTACCATGAAGGTGACCCAGAAAGGTAATGTAGATCTGGGTATTATCAGTATGCAGCCGGATGCGCATGTCTTAGGCGACGTAGTGATCACGTCACAGATAGCCGTTGCCCGTAAGACACCGGTAGCGGTTTCCAGCGTAGCGATGGATTTTATCGAAGAAAAGCTGGGTACGCAGGAATTCCCTGAAATTCTGAAATCTACTCCGGGTGTACATGCCAATAAGGACGGTGGCGGTTACGGAGACTCTGAAATCTACATGCGTGGATTCGGAAATGAAAATATAGCCGTTATGGTAAACGGTGTTCCGATGAACGATATGGAATGGGGAGGAGTCTATTGGTCGAACTGGGCCGGACTTACTGATGTGACACGTACCATGCAGACACAGCGTGGTCTGGGTGCTTCAAAAGTATCCGCTCCTTCTGTGGGTGGTACCATCAACATCATTACACAGAGTCTGGAAAGCAAGAAAGGCGGAACTCTGTCGTATGCATTGGGAAATGACGGAATGAACAAGATTCTGTTCAGTGTCTCTACAGGATTGACTAAGTCCGGTTGGGCCATGACCTTGCTGGGTTCCAAGAACTGGGGTAACGGATATGCACAGGGATTGGATTATGAAGGATATAACTATTTCCTTAACATCTCCAAGCGCCTGAACGATGCGCATCAGCTGTCGTTCACCGTATTCGGTGCTCCGCAGACGCACTATCAGCGTAACGGTGCCCTGACCATTGCAGACTGGAAGATGACTGAAGAGGTGTATGGCATAAAGAATTTCAAGTATAATTCTACTTACGGTTTCGATAATGAAGGCCGTAGAAGGACCAGTGAGTATAATTCCTACCACAAGCCGCAGATCAGCTTGAACCATCAGTGGCAGATTGACGAAAAATCGTCTTTGAGTACGGTTGCGTATGTATCCATCGGCCGTGGTTACGGTTATTCCGGACAGGGTAACGAATATTACGGCTATTCTTATCAGGACTGGAGAGGAGCCAACTATGGTGTATTGCAGACTAAATTCCGTAATCCTGACGGAACTTTCGATTATGGGGCCATACAGGATATCAATGCCGAAAGCGAATACGGTTCCATGCTGGCCATGAGCTTGTCGAAGAATTACCATAACTGGTACGGTCTGCTCTCTACCTATACTACTAAATTCGGTAAATACATTGATTTTTACGGCGGTATTGATTTCCGTTATTATAAGGGGACGCATACCAATGAAATTTCAGACCTGTATGGCGGACAATATTTTATGGACTCTACCCGTGGTGACGTGCTGGCCGCAAACAACAGTGCCGCCGCCAACCCGATGTGGAAGTATGAAAAACTGGGTGTGGGTGATGTGGTTTACCGTGATTATGACGGACATGTACTGCAGGAAGGAGCATTCTTCCAGGGTGAATTCAATAAAGACAAACTGTCGGCTTTCGTGGCAGGATCTCTTTCGAATACAACCTATTGGCGTTATGACCGTCTGTTCTATGATGCAGCTCATGCCAAATCGGACAATGTAAGCTTTATCGGTTTTACGGCTAAGGGTGGTGCCAACTATAACCTTACCGACAACCACAACGTATTCTTTAATTTGGGTTATATCAGCCGTGCGCCTAAATTCTCTTACGGAGCGTTCATGCAGGCAGCCTCAAGCCATGCCATCAACAAGGACGCCAAGAACGAAAAGGTGCTGTCGTTCGAATTGGGTTACGGTTTCCGTAATACCTGGTTGACTGCCAATGTGAATGCCTATTGGACCAAATGGCTCGACAAGGCGATGACCAAGTCGGGACAGCTTGACAATCAGGAACGTACAGAATATTATATGAACATGACCGGTGTGAACGCTTTGCATAAGGGTGTGGAACTGGATGTAAAGATCACTCCGTTGAGATGGCTGGATATTACCGGTATGTTCTCTTTAGGCGACTGGAAATGGGACAGCAACGCTACCGGTTATGCATACGATGATGCGGGAACTCCTCTGACGGAAAACGGAACTCCTGCCAGCGGTATCGGTGCTCCCGACCATCTTTCGGCTTCCATCAACCTGAAAGGTGTCCGTGTAGGTGGTTCTGCACAGACAACGGCAGCATTGGGAGCTACGTTCAAGATAGGCAAATCTATCCGTATTGGTGCCGACTGGACTTACTACGGACGTAACTACGCCTATTATTCATTCAGTGGCAGTGACTTGAAATTGGGTCAGGAAATCAGTATAGCAGATCCTTGGAAAGTGCCTGCAGCAAGTCAGGTTGATATGAATGCCTCTTATCGTTTCAAATTAGGTAAACTGGATGCTGTCCTTTCCGGAAATGTAAACAATTTGCTTGATTACCAGTATATCTCAAAGGCTTATAATCCTAGATCCGGAGCGGTATCGGATGAAACGATTTATTGTTATTATGCTTTCGGACGTACCTATAGCATGAGACTGAGAGTAAACTTCTAATAACCTGTTTAATAGAAAAACTTTTATGAAAAAAATATTATTTGCATCAACGATATTGTTAGCTTCACTGACTGCGTGTGAAGATTACAATGACCAGTTTAATATTGGCTCTCAGATTTCGGACGTGAAAAAGGGAGTCGCTATCAAATTGGCGGCAGCAGACTATGCGACAGTTGCCAATAATGCAACCAACAAGGAAATCGCTTTGTCGAAAGACCCCGAAAACGGGACGTATGTAGCTGCTCTCGAGGCTATCGGGAAAAACAGATATTTTGCCAGCAAGACTGAGGCTGAATGGTTCCTTCCGGCTTTCATTACAGAAAAGTATCCGCAGGCGGATGCCGGCTCCCGTTTCTCGGTTTCGTATAACATGTATAAGGAACCGTCTGCTTACCTGACCGACTTCAAGAACCTGAAGGAATATACATTGAGCAATGCCGATTACCGGAAGGTATGGGGAGACAATGCTTCGGCTACCTATCTTTCTCCGTCTACGTTGAAAAAGCTTCCGGACGTATTGGCCGGTGAGATTGAAAATCCTGCAGAAGGTGATATGGTGGCTGTCAACTATGCCTATTCCGAGTTTGAACCGGGATCGGGAGGTTCTGTTATCCCGATGGTATACCAGCAGGTTACTTCGTTCGACGGGGAAGAAGGGAATTATGTGATTGCGGCAAAAGCGGATGACGGCAACTATTATCCGTTCGGCAAGCTGGACAAGGAAAGCTACAACTATGGTTATATGAATCCGTCGCCTATCACGGTGGGCGAAAACGGTGTGATTGCCAACGCCGACGGTTCGGAACAGGTAGTAACTCTGGGAAAGACGGCAAACGGGTTTACCCTGCTGAACGGATGGTCGAAATACATTTATATGAGCGGTACTTATAACAGCTTCAATGTGAGCGAATCTGTGCCGACAGAAGGGGGTGAATGGACTGTTTCAAGCAACAGAAACGGTACTTTTGCACTGAAGAATGTAGAGAAAGGCAAGACGGTAAAGCTGACTTATGTTAACGGGAAGTACAGTTACGGAGCTTATCCGGAATCCAGCTATGCCTATTTCACCGATCCGATGACAACAGCGAGTGACAAGTTTGTTTTTAAGAATGTGAAATTACCAGGAGAATCCACTTATGTATGGAAGGTGGATGAGGCTTCCGGATATTATAAGGCTTCTGCTTATGTGGGAGGACAGAATCTGGCTTCCGAAGGTTATGCGGTTTCTTCGGAAATCGATCTTACGGATGCTACCGCTCCTGTGCTGAAATTGAATCTTGCCATTAATTTCCTGAGTGGCAACAAGGCTACCGATTTCTTTAATATAAAAGTATCTTCCGACTACGCGGGTGACATATCGAAGGCTACGTGGACGGATCTGACTTATGATGCTTCAAACCTGGGCAGTTCATGGGACTTTAGTGACCAGACAATTGATATGAGTCAGTTCAACGGAAAGAAGATTGTGCTTGCCTTCGCTTATGTAAGTTCGGATCAATGTGCTCCTACCGTGGAACTGAGAAATACGCTGGTGCAGGAAAAGGATGCTAAATACTGGGATGTATGCTTGTTCAAGGAAGTTGCCGAGAACGAAGTGGCCGCCGCAATGTTGAGAATGAGTCGGGCTTCGGGTGCTTATGCTAACTCGTCTGCATTGTATGTATACAGCAACGGTACATGGGCCGAATACAGCAAGGAAGATGTAAATGTATTGGTTGCCGATCCGAAGTTCTACGCTGAAATCGGTGCGGACTACGTTTCGAAACCGTCGGTTACCTTCCCGATTTATCTGGCACAGAAATTCCCGTACGCCGTGAAGGGCGAACAGGTAGCGGTAGTTTACAAGAAGACAGCCGACGGCAATCCGGTGGTTGAGGAATATACCCTGAACGGTACATGGGCGGCTTCTACTGCTTACTCTACACGTACTACTATCTTCGAAAAGGCTGCCGACGGTACGTATACCGCACAGGCGGGTGTTTACCTGGACGAAGCGCTGACAGGTGGCAACGACGGTGGATTTACTGTACAGGATATCGCACTGACAGGTGTAAGCTATGTATGGAAAAGCGATGCAAGCTACGGATGGAAGGCTTCGGCATTCATGAACAATACCAACTATCCGACCGAAAGCTGGCTGCTGACTCCGGCTATCGACTTGTCGGAAGCTGTATCGCCGCAGTTGTCGTTCGAAGAAGCTCACAAGTTCCTGAACAACAATCCGCTTTCGGAATACATGATGATTAAGGTTTCTACTGACTATGTGGACAATGTAGAGGATTGTACTTGGGAAACTCTGGAAGTGGACGAAACACAGTGGTCCGACGGACAGAGCTGGGATTTCTATAAAGTCGGTCCTTACAGCTTGAGTGCGTATGTAGGTCAGGTTATCCGTATTGCGTTTGTCTATAAGAGTACAAGCAATGCTGCTCCTACTTGGGAAATAAAGAATGTCTTGGTAAACGAGGCTGAATAATCTTATAATGGATATCCGCTGGTTCTTTCGCTGCGACAGGGGGAGAGCCGGCGGATATTTTTCTCTCTACTAACGATATCCAACAGATTGAAAATCATGAAAAAACATTTCTTTATTTTAGGGCTGGCACTGGCTTTGTTCAATGTCGGCTGCGATAATCAGAATACCATTCCGAATGGTTATGTTCAGACTACTCAGCAGGGAGCCTTTACGCAGGTGCTGAAAGGTTATGAGAATGCTTCATTGGGCTTCACGGTGTTCCAGCCGGAAGGGTTCGATTCTCCTCTTTATATTCAGGACAAGAAATTCTCGGGCAAGGCTTACAGCTTTACACAGGTAGCGGCTGCACGTCTGGATGAGATGACCACCGTGCCTGCAAACGTGGAATGGCAGTCGGATGCTACCGTTATGGCGGGTGCGGCTTACTGGGCCCGCTATGCTGCTTCTTCGGTTTACCGCTTTGTGAAATTCCGTGTAACCGATATCACCGGCAATAATGTGACGATTGAATATGTAGTAACCGACCAGACTGAAGAACGTCCCAATGAGAATGTCAATGCTAACGTGGGCTATGCGAATGTGTCGGTTACGGGTTATGAAATTCCGCACCTGAACGACCAGAATGTGTATGCCGACCACTATGTGACGATGGACGGAGTGAAGATCCTGAACTATGCGCTGGAATGGGATAATAGCAAGCGTCATGCCAACTGGGTGGCCTTTACGTTCGATACTACGACTTCGGCCGATGTGGTGAAGCGTACGGATGCATGGGCTGTCGATCCGCAGCTGCCGGCAGAAATGCAGACACAGGAGAGCGACCATAAGGGCGACGGCTTCGATAAGGGGCACCTGTGTGCTTCGGAAGACCGTGTGTACCTGAAGGAGGCAAACGAACAGACTTTCTACTACAGCAACATGTCGCCGCAGCTGAACGACTTCAACGGTGGTTTCTGGGGCAAGCTGGAAGCACGTGTACAGACGTGGGGACGTTCTACTACTGCAGGTACATACGACAAGGTGTATGTGACGAAAGGTGGTACGCTGAACAAGCTGCTGAAGAACTTCAAGGGTACGGCTGTATCGGGTGGTACGCCTACAACCGATGCCAACGGATTCACCATCCACGGACTGGCGTGTCCGGAGTATTACTTCATGGCTATCCTGAGTCAGAAAGACGATGTCTTCCATGCCATTGCTTTCCTGGTACCTCACAAGGAAGGGTTGCCTAAGAATCCGTCGTCGGATAACTTCAAGCAGTATGTGGTTTCTGTCGACAAGCTGGAAGAGGAAACGGGTATCGACTTTTTCTGCAACCTGCCCGACGTGATTGAAAACGAGGTGGAGGCTGCTTACAATCTGAATGACTGGGCGTGGTAATAGGAGAGTGCGGTTATGAAGAAGTTACTGTTTGTAATTTTATGGGCGTGCCTGGTAGTATCGGGTTACGCTCAGGACAAGAAGGGTACGATTTATGGAGTGGCCTTTTATAATTTGGAGAATTTATTCGATACGACGCACGACGAGGGAAAGAAGGATTACGAATACTTGCCCGACGGAAGAAACAAGTGGGACGAGGAAAAGTATCAGTCGAAACTGAAGAACATGTCGACGGTGCTTGCTTCGCTGGCTACCGATAAGGTGCCCGAAGGAGCAGCGGTCATCGGTATGGCGGAGGTGGAAAACCGTCACGTACTGGAGGACTTGCTGAAACAGCCGGCTCTGGCCGATCGTGGTTATGAAATCATCCACTACGAAGGTCCCGACCAGCGAGGTGTGGACTGTGCTTTCTTCTACAATCCGAAGTTGTATACAGTGACCGCCAGCAAGCTGGTGCCGTATGTACTGGCTCAGCCTACCGACCGTCCGACACGTGGATTTCTCGTTGCCGATGGTCAGATGGCAGGCGAACGGGTGGCATTCATCGTGAACCACTGGCCGTCGAGAGGGGCTGCTTCTCCGGCTCGTGAGCGTGCAGGGGTACAGGTGCGTGCCTTGAAGGATTCGTTGCAGCGGCTGGACCCGAAGATCAAGATTGTCATCATGGGCGACATGAACGATGATCCGATGGACAAGAGCATGGCGGAAGCACTGGGTGCAGAGCGTGAAATCAAGGACGTGAAGAAGAAGGATCTGTACAATCCATGGTGGAACACGCTTGCCGGAGGCGACGGTACGCTGAAGTACAGAGGTAAATGGAATTTGTTCGACCAGATTGTGTTTACGGGCAATTTCCTGAACCGCCGTCACAAGAGACTGAGTTATTACAGTCACGAGATTTTCAAGCGTGACTACCTGATACAGTCGGATGGCAAATACAAGGGTTATCCGTTGCGTACGCAGGCCGGTGGAAGATGGATGAACGGTTACAGTGACCATTTACCGACAATAGTTTATTTTGTCAAGCGAAAATAATTCGTATATTTGCTATCGCTGAAAGTCCCGGAAGTTTATGAGTAAGCTTTCGGGACTTTTTTGATGTGTAAACTTATCAGAGAACTTAATTCTAATCATGTAAAACCGAACAAATTATGTTGAAATTTTATCACATTGCATTTGTGCTGTGTCTGGGAGGTGCTTCTTTATCGGCCCAGACCAATAAGGACGCACAGGAAACGGCTGTCAGGATAGCCGACCGTATTCTCTCTTCTACCACTTATGATTTCAAGGATGTAAAGACAGGTAAGGTCTATACATCGTTGAAAGGAGTTCCATTGAATCCGGATGTCCGTGTATCCAGCAAATATTTGAACTGGCATTATACAAATGGAGTTACCAATCTGGCCTTGATGGAATTGGGCGACAAGCTCCATGACGCAAAATACGAAAATTTCGTCCTGAAAAACATGAAGTTTATTTTTGATGGAGTGAATCAGGACTATTTCCACCGTCTGTATGATGAGACGTTTAAAGAAAAAGGATGGAGGGGGATTACCCGCCTTAACTGGCATATGATTTACAGAAACAAGCGTCTGGACGATAATGGGCCGATGGGAGCCAGTCTGGTAGTCTTGAATAAGCGTCATCCGGATCCGGCTTTCCAACAGTATATTGAAACTACCGACCATCATCTGAAGGTTTCCGAACCCCGTCTGGCTGATGGTACAATTGCCCGTATATGGCCCCATGAGAATACGGTTTGGGCGGATGATGCCTTTATGGCCATATCGTTTCTGTCGCGTATGGGAGAGGTTACAGGCGATGACTCATACTTCAATGATGCCGCCAATCAGGTATTGAACTATACACGTTATTTGTGGTGCCCTGAAAAGAAGCTGTATTACCATTGTTATCATACAGATACGAAAGAGCATGGCGTGGCACACTGGTCGAGAGCCAACGGATGGATCTTTATGGCTACGGCCGATTTGCTGGCCCGGATGCCGGAAGATCATCCCATGCGTGCCGATGTGATCAAGAATTTCCAGATGCAGGCCAGTGGGGTTGTATTGTATCAAGGGAAGAACGGTTTATGGCATCAGCTGCTGGATAAGGAAGATTCATATGAAGAGATTACCGGAACAGCCATGTTTGTATTCGGAATAGCCAAAGGGGTAAAAGAAAAATGGTTGCATCCGGATTATATCTATGCTGCCTGGCAGGGGTTGAAGGGTATGATGACGATGATCAAGGATGGAAATGTGTCGGGAATCTGTGTAGGGACAGGCATTATGCCTTCTTTGGTGTTCTATTACAACCGTCCGACCCAGGAAAACGATCCGATGGGTGAAGGGCCTGTATTACGTGCTCTGGTTGAGATGATCGATGCTCCGGCCTATAAGGAAATCAATGCCAATGACCAATATGATAAGATCAAATAGAAAATTATGACGCAAGAAAAAATAAAGGTGGATCAAGTTTTTTGACCCACCTTTATTGTAATTTTTTTGAATGAAAAAGCTATTAAGCTTCTGCAGGAGCTTCTGTTGCTTCTTCAGCAGGAGCAGCTTCAGCGTTTGCTGCAGCTTCAGCTTCTGCTTTGGCAGCTGCTTCAGCAGCTTTCTTTTCAGCAACTTTCTTAGCGATTTCTTCGTTGATTTTCTTTTCTGCTTCCAGACGTGCTTTCGCATTAGCTTTCTTGGCTTCATCATCTTTAGTTTTCAAAGATGCCAAACCAGCTTCCTTGTTCTGTTTCCAAGCATTGAAACGAGCTTCAGCTGTAGCTTCATCGAATGCACCTTTAGCAACACCGCCCAACAGGTGTTTCTTCATATAAACACCTTCACGAGACAAGATGTTACGTACAGTGTCTGTAGGCTGTGCACCGCACATTACCCAGTATAATGCACGTTCGAAATTCAAATCTACTGTGGCAGGATTGGTATTCGGGTTGTAAGTACCAATTTTTTCAGTAAATCTACCATCACGTGGTGCTCTTGCATCTGCAATAACAATTGAATAGAACGCATAGCTCTTGCGTCCGTTTCTCTGCAATCTGATCTTAGTTGCCATTTTTAAACGTTAATTTTTTAATGTTAATGATTTGAATTATGCTAATATCCCGTATTAGCGGCTGCAAAGTTAGAACTTTTCTTTTGAATGACAAAAAGTTACGAGCTATTATTTTATTATTTATTGATTTCTCTCAGCCATTTTTCCAGTTCGCCTGTCCATTGGCGTTTGTAAAGGAATGAATCGCGGAATCCCCAGCCATGTCCGCCGATAGGGTAGGTATGTAGAGTTGCGGATACATTGTTCTTTACCAGTGCCAGGTAATAGTTGATGCTGTTGGCTACAGGAACAGCATGGTCGTCACTGCTGTGCATGATAAAGGCCTGAGGAGTCTGTGCAGTTACCTGCTTTTCATTGGAATATTTGTCTTCCAGTTCTTTGGAAGCATTTTTGCCCAGCAGGTTGTCATGAGAACCTTTGTGGGTATAGCTCAAGTCCATGGTAATGACCGGATAGAACAGGATCTGGAAATCGGGTCGTGTTTCATTGTCGGTGAAATGGGTGGCTACAGTACTGGCCAGATGTCCGCCTGCCGAAGCTCCCATAATACCCAGTTTCCGGATATTCCATTCAGTGGCATGCTGGCGCATGATGCGCATGGCTTGTTGGGCATCACTTAAAGGTACTTCGTTATGTCCGTTAGGCATGCGGTAGGTAAGGACGGCGTATGTAATGCCTTGCGCATTGAACCATGCTGCCATGTCATGCCCTTCGTGGCTTGTGGCAAGATGGCTGTATCCGCCTCCCGGGCACATGATGATAGCCAGTCCGTTTCCGTCTTTCGCCGGATAAACGGTCAATGTAGGTTCCGCTACGTAGAGTATACCTTTTTCTTCCTGTTTTGTCATTCCGTTACTGATGGGAGCTCCATCCGGCCATAATTTGATTTCAACCGGTTTTTGTGCAGCAAGCATGCTTGAGATAAATAGGAAACTTAAAAATAATAGTTTTTTCATGGTTTTGTATCGGTTAAAGATTTTCACGTTATTTTGTTATTTGTTTTTCTTGATGTTCATGCTGGCCTTGATGAGATAGATAATCAGGCAGATATAGGCGATGAGCGAAACGACCTGACTCATAGGGTTATCCAGCCATTCCGTATTGATGAAATCGATTTCGCAATAGCGCAGTATGGAACTTACAACTCCCATCAAGGCGCCGCCGGCAATGAAACCGGATGCAAGCAGGGTTCCTTTCTCACCGCGTTCAGCATTGACGGATGCGTCTTTGCTGCGGCTGGTTACATACCAGTTGATTGCTCCGCCGACCAGCAGAGGCAGGTTCAGTTCCAGTTGGATAAACATTCCTAAGGCAAAAGCCAGTGCCGGGACTTTGCAGAAGGTAAGGATTAGCGCGAGTAAGGCACCTATTCCATACAGCAGCCACGGTGCTCCTACACCGTTCATCAGCGGATCGATAACAGCTGCCATGGCATTGGCCTGTGGGGCTGCCAGTTGTCCGCTCGTAAATCCGTATGAATCGTTCAGCACCATAATTACACCTCCCACTGTCGCTGCAGAAACGAGTGTTCCAAGGAATTTCCAGCTTTCCTGTTTTTTTGGAGTGCTTCCCAGCCAGTAACCTATTTTCAGGTCGGTGATGAAACCGCCAGCCATGGAGAGTGCGGTACATACTACGCCACCCATAACCAAGGCGGCAACCATACCGGTTGCTCCTTTTAATCCTACGGCTACCATGATAACAGAGGCCAGAATCAAGGTCATCAGAGTCATACCTGATACCGGATTGGTACCTACTATGGCAATGGCATTGGCTGCAACGGTTGTAAACAGGAAGGAGATGACAGCTACCAGCAGGATTGCGACAATAGTATGGAGCAGATTTCCTTGCATTACATCAAAGTAGAAGAAAAGTACAATCAGCAGCAGTGTAAAGATGGAGCCGAATGCTATGATTTTCATCGGCAGGTCTTTCTGGGTGCGTTCGGCTGTTTCGGCGGTTTTCTTGCCTCCTATTTCCTTGCCGGCCAGGCTGACGGCACTTTTTATGATTCCCCAGGAGCGGACGATACCGATAATACCTGCCATGGCTATACCGCCGATACCGATGCTTTTGGCGTATTCCTTGAAGATCATTTCGGGTGACATCTGACCTACTGCTATGTTGATTTCCGGATTCCATGCATTCAAGGTTTCACCGCCCCAAATCAGGGATATTCCCGGTACGATAATGAGCCATACCGTTAATGATCCGGCACAGATGATGGCTGCGTATTTCAGTCCGACAATGTAACCAAGTCCCAATACAGCGGCTCCTGTATTGATCTTGAAAACGAGCTTTGCCTTTTCCGCCAAGGTCTCTCCCCATCCGCATACACGGCTGGTAAAGTTTTCGTTCCACCAGCCCAACGTTCCTACAATGAAGTCATACAGGCCGCCGATCAGTCCGGCCATCAACAGAGGCTTGGCCTGGTCGCCTCCTTTTTCTCCGGAAACCAGGACCTGGGTGCTGGCTGTCGCTTCAGGAAAAGGATACTCCCCGTGTTTGTCTTTTACGAAATATTTACGGAAGGGGATCAGGAAGAGGATACCCAGTATACCACCCAGAAGAGAGCTGATGAACATCTGCATGAAGTTGACTGTCATTTCCGGATATTTTTCCTGGAGGATATAGAGTGCGGGAAGGGTAAAGATCGCTCCTGCAACAATGACTCCCGAGCAGGCTCCGATAGACTGTATAATGACATTCTCACCCAGTGCCCCTTTACGTTTGGTAGCACTGGATACGCCTACGGCAATGATGGCAATCGGGATGGCAGCTTCGAAAACCTGTCCTACTTTCAATCCCAGATAAGCGGCGGCGGCCGAAAAGATGACTGCCATGACGATTCCCCATGTAACAGACCATAAATTAACTTCCGGATAGGTCTTGTCGGGCGACATCAACGGCTCATACTTTTCTCCTGGTTTGAGCGGGCGGAACGCGTTTTCGGGCAGTCCCACCTGTTTTTCGTTTTCTTCTTTCATGTTTTCACGTATTAAATTAGTTCTTCAAATATCTTTTCATGCCTTCCGTAAAGTAGATGTCTGTGGTACCGTCTTCTTTGGTATAGATGAAATAGGCATCCAGTTCCGGATGTGCGTTGCAGATAGTCTTGGCCGAATCCAGTCCTAATACCATGAAGGAGGTGGCGTAGGCATCGGCTGTGGCGCAGTCTTTGGCTACTACGGTCGATGACAAGATGTTATGCTGTATAGGGTAGCCGGTCCGGGGATCTATCGTGTGGGCATATTTTTTCCCGTCCTTGTAGTAGAAGTTCCGGTAATTGCCCGATGTAGCCAGGCCGACATCCGTTATTTCGAGTACAGTCTGGAGTTCCTGATTGACCGACAATGAATCGTCGATAGGCTTGTTTATGCCGATGCGCCAGGTTTCCATTTTCGGATTCTTACCTTTCATTACCAGTTCACCGCCGATGTCGATCATATAGTTTTTCACGCCTTTGCTGTCGAGCAGACGGGCTACACAATCCACCCCATATCCTTTGGCTATGGCACTGCAGTCGAGTATGACACGTGGATCTTTCTTTACGATTTTTCCGTTTACCAGGTCTATTTTATCTATCCCTACAAATTCCTGCAGACTGTCTATTACGGCATCCGTTACATTGGTAGCATTCTTGAATCCGAATCCCCATGCGTTGACCAGCGGAGCTACTGTTATATCGAAAGCTCCATGGGTTTCTTCCGAGATTTCTTTGGAGAGTTGGAATACTTGGGTAAACAGACTGTCTACCTCCATGTTTTCGTTGTTGTTGACATGGGTAATGACCGATTGTTTGTTGAATGGAGAGAGGGAATTGTCTACTTTCTGCAATGCGGCTTCTATTTCCGGTTTCAAGTTCTCTTTCGACTGGTATGTAATTTTATAGATTGTTCCGAATACCATTCCTTCATTGGTCTGGTAAGGTGCCTGCTTCCTGAGGATCAGCACTGTTCCTACAATCAATATGACGAGAAACGGAAGTTGCCATTTGAGATTCTTATTAGTCATAAGGTATATTGTTTATTGTTCAGAAAAGATGTTCCATTAGAATTTTAATACCGATACCGATCAATACCAGACCTCCGAATGCTTCCATACGGATCTTGAAACGTTTACCGCAGAACACTCCGATCAGGTTTCCGGCAACAGACAGGATAAAACTTACGAAACCGATGATGAGCAGGGGAGCTGTAAGCTGTTGTATGGCTTTGAATCCGGTAAAGGCGAAGGAAATGCCTACGGCCAGCGCATCGATACTTGTTGCGATAGCCAAGGTGAGTATTACTTTTATTTTGGTCGGGTCGAAGTTACGTTCTTCTTCGTTCTTGAAGTTCTCACGTATCATCCTGATTCCCAGGAAAGCCAGCAGTCCGAATGCAATCCAGTGATCGTAAGATTCAATGAGGTGGCTGAACTTGCTGGCTCCGAGCCATCCGAAAAACGGCATCAGAGCCTGGAACAGTCCGAAGAAAAACCCCATGGTCAGTAAGGTCGACCTGCTGATACGTTTAAGAATGATTCCGCTTGTTACGGAAACAGTGAAACAATCGATGGCCAGGCTGACGGCCAGAAGCCAGATTTCCAGGGTACTCATTTTTAAAACGGTAGATTATAAATCAGGTTATAGTTCAGGTTGAAACTGCTTTCGCCATATTTGCCGAAGCCGGGCACATACCAGGGTTCGGCATTCTCGTTACAGCCTATACTCATTTTTTTCTTGTAGCGTACACTCCATCCCATACAGAAATTCTTGTAGATCTTGACTTTGATGCCTACTACCAGTTCGGCCCAATGGGCGGTACTGGATATTCCGGTATAATTGAACGGTACGGTTATATTGCCGTAGTTCGGGTCCGTCATGTCGGGACCGCTTACATCGTAGGTATAGGAACTCATGCCATAGCGCAGTCCTACATACAGATATCCGGGAAGGTATGTCTTGAGATAGAATACATTGTAATCCATTCCTATGCGGAAATAGGGAGCTGCCGTCTTGTAGTGCATATCGTTTGCGGTGTTGGTTACATCTGTCTTGCCGTATCCTATTTCAAGTGTAGGCAGAAAGCGGTTCTTGAAATTGCTCTGCAGGAGGATTTCACTGCTGAGGACGTCTCCACCCAGAAGATTCCCTATGGCGCCGGCAACTTCCACACCAATGGAACTACCTTGGTACAGAGGAGATTTCAGGTATTCCGCCTTCAGCGTTTCCTTATCCTTTTTCTGTCCGTACATGGTGGTTGGGAAGAGTAGCATACTACTCGACAACACTAGAAACAGTAAAATATATCTTGAAGTTTTCTTTTTCATTGTTGTCTATATTCGGATTGGTTATGACCATAGAATCCAGCTGGTGATGGGTAAAAGATGCTTCCGTAACAGTATAGAACATCATGGTACCACAATCCAGATTGGTGAAATAAGGTATGTTCTTATGTTTGATACGGATGGTGTCACTTCCGGCATATGCGCGCTGTCGGGTGTGGTAGCTGATGATGAATCGGGTTTCATCGGCATAACTGAGTGGAAGCTGCAGGCTCTGCACTCCCGTTTCGCGGTTGATGATAGTGTCCGAAAGCAAAGAATCCTGAACCGTTTGTCCGGACGGGTTTTCCACATCGGCATAGGCCTGGCCGACAACCGTCACTGTATCGGTTATCTGGATTCCTCTTCCATTCTGGTCTACGAACGTGAAATGTGCGTATGAAATGGTATTGGGCGGACAGTTTTCCACTTCACATGCCGGGATAAGCAGGCATACCGAAAGGATGATACTTAGAATGAGCGGCAGTCTTTTCATGCTTATAGTTCTTTTTCTATTTGATACTTGTTGCGTTCCTGAGAATTACGGGCTATCAGTTCACCGAGAAATCCCGCAAGGAAAAGCTGGGTACCTATAATCATGGTAGTCAGAGCCAGATAGAAATAGGGGCTGTCGGTTACCAGTCGGTACGGGTTGCCGGCATACATGTCGTAAAGTTTGTTGACTCCTACTACGCATACGGCTATGAAGCCGAGAATAAACATGATGGATCCCAGGAATCCGAAGATATGCATCGGCTTGACTCCGAATTTGGAAAGGAACCATAACGAAAGCAGGTCGAGGTATCCGTTCACGAATCGGTTCAGACCGAATTTTGTCTTTCCGTATTTGCGTGCCTGGTGATGTACTACTTTTTCGCCTATCTTGCTGAAACCTGCGTTTTTGGCCAGGTACGGAATATACCGGTGCATTTCGCCGTATACCTCAATGTTCTTTACAACCTCGCGGCGGTAGGCCTTCAGTCCGCAGTTGAAATCATGCAGGTTATGGATTCCGGAAACGGCCCGTGCGGTAGCGTTGAACAGTTTGGTAGGAATGGTTTTCGACAGAGGGTCATAGCGTTTCTGCTTCCATCCCGAAACCAGGTCATATCCGTCTTGGGTAATCATGCGGTACAGTTCAGGTATTTCATCGGGGCTGTCCTGCAGGTCGGCGTCCATGGTGATGACAACGTCTCCCTCTGCACGTTCGAATCCGCAGTAAAGCGCCGGTGATTTGCCGTAGTTGCGACGGAACTTGATTCCTTTCACTTTCTTGTGCGTACGGCTCAGCTCTTCAATTACTTTCCAAGAGTCGTCGGTACTTCCGTCGTTTACGAAAATCACTTCGTAGCTGAAGTGGTTGGCGTTCATGACCCGTTCAATCCATGCATAGAGTTCGGGAAGAGATTCTTCCTCATTATATAGAGGTACTACTACTGATATATCCATAATTGTTCTGTTTTTGTTATGATTTTCTGACCAGCCATCCGGTTATTACGGAAAAGATGAATCCATAGAAGATATTCTGTGAAAAGAGTTGGAACGTTATATCCAAGGGCGACAAGGCGGAAATCATATCAATGGTTTCCATCAGTTGGTTTACGGAATCGAGCATGTTTCCGGTAACCTGTTGTTTGACCAGGTTCAGTTGTTCGGTATACATGTTGAGAAAATATCCCTGATCGATATAGCGGAAATAGACATAATGCGCTACAGCCGCCAGCATACTGGCATAGAGATACATGAAGAATGAAAAGGAAAATCCGTTCAGGTATGTCATCTTTTCAAAATGCCGGTTCCGGTAGCCGCGTACGTACAGATATCCCAGTATCGGGACGGCTACGGTAAGGAGTATGAAAAGCAACTGGAGCAGGGGGATGGTGAATCCGAGCGGAAGGAAGGTGAATTTGACGATCCAATAGATTCCCATCAGGGTACCTCCCTTCATTGCACTCTGGCTGATTGTCTTAGGTCTGTCGGTTGTCATTCTTTATTATTTATATAGATATAGTTCCAGCACACAAAAGTACGTTTTTTGTGCATATCAGCGGTAATAAAAGGTGGAAAAAACGTACTTTTTGAAAAAAATCAGCATTTTTTTGCGGATAAGTATTGCAGAACCCGAAAATATGTCTACCTTTGCACCCGCAATCGAGAAATGACGATAACGGATTTTCCCGAAAGCGGACATAACATGGGTAAGTCCCATACGGCCAGCTCCCTTCGAATCCTCCAGGGCTTGATCGCAGCAAAGGTAGTTGGTTGTAGCGGCGCGATATGGTAAGCTTACCCACCTGCCTCTTTAGCTCAGTTGGCCAGAGCACGTGATTTGTAATCTCGGGGTCGTTGGTTCGAATCCGACAAGAGGCTCAAAGGAAGTTGGAAAAGGTTTTCCAACTTTTTTTGTGTCCCTACGTATGAAAAAAGTCCAGACCGGATCCCCGCAAAGAATCCGGCCTGGACTTTTTTATGTCATGGCATTATTGAAATACCACTCTGTATGTCTTTACAAGACCGTTGTAGTTACACTTCACGATAGCAAGGTTTTCACCTGCTTTCGCCTGCGTAACGGTTATTTTCACATCCTTGTTGTCTGCGTTGGCCGAAACGACAGGTACTTTACCTCCGTCAGGTAGTTTGCAGATAGCTTCATAGATGTCGTAACCGGTAATGCCGTTGGTGTTGGTACAGCGGACAGGAGTTTCCGGAATACTTATTTCTTTTCCATCTACGGTTATGCTTACCTTAGGTACTGCTGGAGCGGCTATCGGTTTCTTTGCCGAGCTGAAGCCTAAGCCCGCCAGGTCGAAGAGTTCTCCTTCCGGACCTTCGGCAACCAGGTAGATGGCATGTTTCTTGTCCAGTCCGTCAACATATTTCGCTACATTGACCGTAAATTTCTGTACTTCCTGCTTGGAATTGGCCGGCACATTGATTTCGCCAATCTTTGTCCCTTTCCATGCATCGTTTGCCCAAGGACCGTCCAGCCATACGTTGATTTTGAATGCCTTGTCCGATTTCGGAGTAAGGAACAGGTTGAATGTTGTTCCGTTTCCTTTCCGGGTTCCTTCGAAAGCTTTCAGGCCCAATGTATCCTTTGCCAAGCCTCCGAATCCGAAATACTTGTATCCGATGATGTTTCCGTTCTTTATGCGGGTGATGGGAGCGTGGTTGTTCCAGATATCCCATGCGTCCTGCTGGACAGATACGTCAGAGAGGTAGCAGGCAAATCCGGCAGAGTAATATTGGTAAGGATCAAGTCCGTAGACATGGAAACCTTCGGAAGTCACCTCGGCGCCTTTGTATTCTTTTCCGTTGTTGCCTTTGGCCGTCCATATCTGGTCGGTGGCATAAGGATCGTAGGCTCTGATCCGGACTGCTCCTCCTTCTGTTACTGGTTTCTCGTCGTATTCTACGTGAATAGGAGCTACCATTGACTGTCGGGCAAATCCGAAGCCTCTAGGCGGGCGGTGATAGAATACATACCACAATCCGTTTATCTGTTCGATACTTCCATGAGTGTTATGTCCGGCGTTGCTGGTCTGCAATGCGCTTCCGTCCTGGTTCAGGACCGGGGCACGTGAATCTACCAGAACTCCGCCACTTTTCCATGGGCCTAGCGGGGTGTCGGCATAGGCATAACGTAACGTAGAATTACTGTTGCCCAATCCGTATTCCGGGCCGGAATATCCGCTGTAGATGGTGACATATTTGTTTCCTACCCGGCGGATGGATGAGGCTTCAAAGAAATTGAAGGCCTTGAGGTCCTCTCCCGGGTAGATGCATGGATAAGTTGTGCCTTGTGGTCCGCGTATCCTGCCATCGGGAGTTCCTGCCGGCATGAAATAAGGGATAACTTCTGTACCGGGGCGTACCGAGTACATGGTGTTCTGGTCGAGTTGGGCTGCCGATGAATGCTGGAAGCCCCAGTATCCGTATGCTCTGAATCCTATAGAGTAGTCGGGGTCTTTGGGGTCGGTAATCTGTTCTACGTAAATGGATGGGTCGAATCCCAGGATACTTCCCGGTACCGTCTTCTGTCCGTCTTCCGTCAGGTTTACCGGAGTGAAAGGTCCGTCTGGACGACTGCCTTTGGTAACCATCGCTTCGCGGTTGGCTCCCCGGCTGTGCGGATACAGGTAATATTCTTTCGTGCCGTCTTTCTTTCTTATTTCTATAAGGTCGGGAGCGTACATGGTATCCCATTGACCACCTGTCTTGTACGTGAAAATCGGACCTTCGTCACGCCAGCTTGACAAGTCGTCGACGGGTGCCGACCACATGCGGATGTCCACACCACAATACCTGTCAAGGTGTACGTCGTGTGAACCGATGATGTAGATCCGGTATTTGCCCGGCTGGTCGGGATCTTCAAACACACGGGGCTCGCCGTCAGGTACGTGTTCCCATAGAGGTAAATACGGGTTGCCGGCTCCTTTATAGACATATTTGGCAGGAGCGGAACCATTGTCTGCCTTCATTTCCTGGCCAGGAAACGCAAGCATGGCTGTACATAATGCCAGCATCAGTTGGATCTTTCTTGAAACCATATACATTTGTTTTGATAAATAATTGTTTTTCATAGTTCTGGATGGATTGTCATGATTCCGGCTGGTCCGGGTTCATCAACATTTCTATCCATTGCAAATATAACTTATCTGCAGGTAAATGATTATACGGTTATGTTTCCTATATACTAGTCAAATGTTACATGGGTGTGGGTTAATGTCTTATATGTTTTCCGGAATGTTTCTTCCGGTGGAGTTTATAGATGCAGCGGTATGAATTTTTCTGTATTCTTTTTTAAGTTTCTATATGTTATTCTTCTGTACTTCTAGCCTTTTGCCTATTTTTGTATTTAAAATCAATAATCATAATAAAATAAGAAAAAGGAATGGGAGGTTTTTTCGGTACAGTCTCAACGGCTGAATGCGTGACCGATTTATTTTACGGTACGGATTACAATTCACATCTGGGGACAAAACGCGCCGGTATGGCGACTTATCAGGAGGGAGAAGGTTTTGTCCGTTCTATTCATAGTTTGGAAAGTTCTTATTTTCGTACAAAATTCGAATCGGAACTTTCCAAGTTCAAAGGTAGGTCGGGGATAGGTGTTATCAGTGATACTGATCCACAACCTATCATGATCAATTCTCACCTCGGGAAATTTGCGATAGTGACGGTAGCGAAAATCAATAATATATCTGAGCTCGAGAGAGATCTGCTTGAAGCCAACATGCATTTTGCCGAAATGAGTCTGGGCAAGACAAACCAGACGGAACTGGTGGCCTTGCTGATTGTTCAGGGAAAGGATTTTGTAGACGGTATAGAGAATGTGTACCGGAAAATCAAAGGTTCCTGTTCGATGCTGATTCTGACGGAAGACGGTATTATCGTTGCCCGCGACAAATGGGGACGTACCCCTATTGTAATAGGCAAGAAGAACGGTGCTTATGCGGCTACCAGTGAATCGAGTAGTCTGCCGAACCTGGATTTTGAGATAGACCGCTATGTGGGTCCGGGTGAGATAATCCGTATGCGTGCCGATGGATTGGAACAGCTCCGTAAGCCGAATGAGGAGATGCAGATTTGTTCATTCCTGTGGGTATATTATGGTTTCCCGGTATCCTGTTATGAAGGACGTAATGTAGAAGAAGTCCGTTTCATGAGCGGATACAAGATGGGAAAGACCGATGATTCGGAAGTCGATTGCGCCTGTGGTATCCCGGATTCGGGAGTAGGGATGGCTTTGGGATATGCCGAAGGCAAAGGTGTCCCTTATCACCGTGCCATTGCGAAATATACTCCTACCTGGCCGCGTAGCTTTACGCCCAGCAACCAGGCGATGCGTTCGCTAGTGGCCAAGATGAAGCTGATTCCGAACCGGGCTATGTTACAGGGCAAGCGTATCCTGTTCTGTGATGATTCCATCGTGCGCGGTACGCAGCTCCGCGATAATGTGAATGTGCTCTATGATTACGGGGCAAAGGAAGTTCATATGCGTATTGCCTGTCCTCCGTTGATCTACGGTTGTCCGTTTATCGGGTTCACTTCCTCGAAGAGTGATATGGAGCTGATCACCCGCCGTATCATCAAGGAGATAGAAGGCGATGAAAACGCCAAGCTTGACAAGTATGCCACTACCGATTCTCCCGAATACAAGGAGCTTGTAGAACGGATCCGTGCCCGTTTCGGACTGACTACTTTAAGGTTCAATACGTTGGAAACCTTGATTGAGGCTATTGGATTGCCCAAGTGCAAGGTGTGCACACACTGTTTTGACGGTTCCAGTCATTTCTGATGTGGTAAGGCTTATTTCAGAATTAGGCAATCAGAAAATAAAATTTTTTTCTTTCCTTTTTGAGGGAGGATCTTGTCGGCTGGAGGGATTAGGGGTGTTCAAACTCACGTAATTCTGCCATGCCTCCTTCAATTTCCTTTACCGAACGTTTGTCTATATAGATATAGGCAAGATAGGTGGTTACGGATGCAACCAAAAGCATCATTCCGTCGAAAATTATCATCAGTATATTACGGTAATGATGGTGGATAAGGAATACGGCACCGAATATTCCAAGGGCCAGGAACGGGAAATACTTACATGGCAGTAACATAAAAAAACGCATTCCGGCTTTTGGGGAGGCTGGAATGCGTAATGGTAATATATGTATGTATAAAGTCTTTCCCTGTGAAGGTCAGAATGCTTCTGTCATATTGAAGTAGAACAGGTTTCCGCCGTTGATGAAGTTGCGGCCGAAATCCAAGCGGACGTTCATCCGCGGCTGTACTTCGATACGGAGTCCGAGCCCGGCATTCGGAAGCACTCCTTCTATCTTTACGGGGTTAGGTCCCATCAGACCTACACCACCCCAAGCCACGAATCCCAGGTGGTGAAGTATTTTCTTGAACCAGTTGCTGCGGTCGGTATTGAACATCTGGCGGTATTCAAGCAAGGCCAGGTGTCCGCTTTTGTCCCGGTATTGCCCCATGTAGTAACCTCTCAGGTCGAAGGGTGTTCCGCTCAGGACATATTTGTTCAGGGGAATATCATTACCGAATACATGTTTGCTCTGTACGGTCCATGCCAGTACTTTCCGTTGTCCTACACTCTTGTATTGGCGGTAATCCAGTTCCAGACGGAAGAAATTGTTGTCGCCTCCCAGCCATTTCTGATACATGAGTCCCCGGAAATCGAGGTACATTCCTTTATACGGGTTGGCCGGTATGTCGCGTGTGTCATAAGTGAGCAGAAAACCGATACCCGAACTGAATGCCTTGTATCCCTTCTCGTCGCCTCCGGCCTCTACATAGTCGGGCTGTTCGGCCAGTCCTTTGGCAGGATTCGAAATCTTGTCGTAGTTCAAGTCAATCTGCGGTCCGAAAAAGAAGTTGCTTTCTCCCATACGGAACAGGAACCACGGGTTTATCTGTATCCCGCTATACCGGTACTGGCTGGTTGTATCACTACGCACATAATCTTTATTCGTGTCGTATCCTATGCCATAGAAGTTTTCCTGAGTGTTCTTGTAGCTGAACTGTCCGAAGATACGGAACCTGTCGTTCTTGAAGAACAGCTGGGGTTTGACCATGATGTTCAATCCGCCTTTGAACATGAAGGCCATGGCTACAGGCAGTACGGAGCGTCTCATGGTTGTATCTTTCGGGTCCATACGGAAGGTCATCAAGGCACTTCCTCCTACCAGAAGTCCGAAATCCGGACTGAAACTGGGACCTCCCAATATGTTATAGTGCAGGTTCCTTTTGGCTACTTTTTGCTGGTGAAGTTCCTTCTTGGTGAGTTGCCTTTGAGGAACGGTTGTGGTATCGGATGGAGTCTCATTCACTTGGGAAAAACCGGTTATGGCAATAAGGGAGATGAGGCACAGTAAAATCGCTTTTCTCATAGATATCTGTTGCGTAATGTCTGAAGGAATTTTCCTTATCGGTACAAAAGTACGAAAGATTTCTTTTTGTTCCTTATTTTTCCCATTCTCTTTTAGTTTCTGATGCAATTTTTAAGGTATATAGACGTGTTGGCTGTCTATGACTTTTGCCGTTCAGAAAGGTGTCGGTGAGCGTAAATCAATCTTTTGTTTTACGAAAAAATGGTAATGTGCTTGTCTTTGTGACAGTTATTTGCTACTTTTACCCATATAAAATCTATAAAAACAGAAATATGACAGTAGTAGAACGTTTTTTGAAGTATGTTTCTTTTGATACACAGTCTGATGAGTCGACCGGTGTGACTCCTAGCACGTCCAAACAGATGGTGTTTGCCAGGTATTTACAGTCGGAACTGGAGGCTTTGGGATTGGAGGATATTTCTTTGAATGAAAACGGTTATCTCTTTGCAACGCTGCCTTCGAATGTGGATTATGAAATTCCTACGATTGGTTTTATCGCACATATGGATACCAGTCCCGACATGTCGGGAGAGAATGTGCGTCCGCGTATTGTTCAGGCTTATGATGGAAATGACATTCCTTTGTGCCAGGAAGAAGGAATCATTCTTTCTCCGAAGCAGTTCCCTGAGCTGTTGGATCACGTGGGTGAGGACCTGATCGTAACTGATGGACATACCTTGCTGGGGGCTGACGACAAGGCCGGAATAGCCGAAATTGTAGGTGCTGTGGCCTATTTGAAAGAACATCCCGAAATAAAGCACGGAAAAATCCGTATCGGTTTCAATCCTGACGAGGAGATCGGCTTGGGAGCCCATCATTTCGATGTGGAGAAGTTTGGATGCAAATGGGCATACACCATGGATGGCGGTGAAGTAGGGGAGCTTGAGTTCGAGAACTTTAACGCTGCGGCGGCCAAAGTACATGTCAAGGGACGGAATGTACACCCAGGATATGCCAAGAATAAGATGATCAACTCCCTGCTGGTAGCCAATGAGTTTATCAATATGCTTCCGGCCAATGAAACTCCGGCTACTACCGAAGGCTATGAAGGCTTTTACCATCTGATAGGGGCGGAAGGTGAAATAGAACATACTCTTCTTTCATATATCATCCGTGACCATGACCGTGAAAAATTCGAGTCACGTAAGGTGTTCATGCAGACATGTGCCGAAAAGATTAACCGGAAATATGGTGAAGGTACAGTTACTGTAGAGCTGAAAGACCAGTATTATAATATGCGTGAGCAGGTTGAACCTCTGATGCACATCATTGATATCGCTTTTGCCGCCATGCAGGAAGCCGGTGTGGAACCTAAGGTGAAGGCTATCCGTGGAGGAACGGACGGTGCCCAGCTTTCTTTCAAGGGACTGCCTTGTCCGAATATTTTTGCCGGAGGACTGAATTTCCATGGCCGTTATGAATTTATTCCGGTGCAGTCTATCGGTAAGGCGATGAACGTTATTGTGAAAATAGCCGAACTGACGGCAAAACGTTATGTCTGACCGTTATAATGGAATGCTTTATGAGTCATACGGATTATCCTGATGATCCGTAAAGCTTGATTTTTTTAATGTTGAAATTATGATTGATCTAATTTGATTTTTTATATGAAAACAACTCCTTTTACAAAAAAACATGAAGCTTTAGGCGCAAAGATGCATGAGTTTGCAGGTTATAATATGCCTATTGAATATTCAGGAATTATAGAAGAACACCTTACTGTCTGTCATGGAGTGGGTGTTTTTGACGTATCTCACATGGGTGAATTCTGGGTAAAGGGTCCTCATGCCTTGGAGTTTATCCAGCAGGTTACATCCAACAATGCTGCTGTACTTACTCCCGGTAAGGTACAGTATACTTGTTTCCCGAATGAAACGGGGGGGATTGTTGACGACCTGCTGGTATATTGTTACAGTGATGATAAATATATGCTGGTTGTGAATGCTGCCAATATAGAAAAAGACTGGAACTGGTGTGTGAGCCATAATACGGTAGGTGCGGAACTGGAGAATTCATCCGACCGCATAGCACAATTGGCCGTACAGGGTCCGAAAGCGATTGATACATTACAGAAACTGACTCCTTTGAATTTGCGTGATATTCCTTATTATACATTTGCCGTAGGTGAATTTGCCGGTATCCCGGATGTGATCATTTCAAATACAGGCTATACCGGTGCCGGTGGCTTCGAACTTTATTTTTATCCGGAGTATGCGGATAAAGTATGGGACGCCATATTTGAAGCCGGTGCCGAATTCAATATCAAGCCGATAGGCTTGGGAGCCCGTGACACTTTACGTCTGGAAATGGGATATTGTCTCTACGGCAATGATATCGATGACACAACTTCTCCGCTGGAAGCCGGTTTGGGATGGATTACCAAATTTGTTGACGGCAAGAACTTTACCAACCGTGCTGCATTGGAAAAGCAGAAGGCCGAAGGTGTTACGCGTAAATTGGTAGGCTTTGAAATGATAGACCGAGGTATTCCGCGTTCCGGTTATCTGCTGATGGATGCCGAAGGTAATGAAATAGGTAAAGTCACTTCCGGAACGATGTCACCTACACGGAAAATCGGTATCGGTTTGGGATATGTAAAGACGGCATTCTCCAAACCGGGAAGCGAGATTTTCCTGGATAACCGTGGACGGAAACTGAAGGCGAAGGTTGTGAAACTCCCGTTCCGTTTAGGTTTGAACTGATAGGGAGGAGTCCATTTTAGAAGAATAGACAGTTAATTCATAATTATGTTTGGTATATCAGGTGCGGTGTTTTATGGATTCCGCACCTGATTTTACATGTAATTGTATTATTTTCCATTTTTTGAAGGTTGGCGAACCGGTATTTTTGTACATAGATATTACATAACCTGATTATATCTGCAGGATGCCTTTTTAAAAGGCTTTTGAGCGATATTCTTCAAAAACTCAAAAACAATAACAACAGGAATAATGAAATGGATTTTACCGATTGTCTTGGCATTATTGGCGTATTTGCCGATATCAGCTGCAAGTGAAGCCGCCGGTACGGATTCGCGTATTGTGCGTAATTTTAATTTTGGCTGGCTTTTCCATGCCGGTGATGTGCAGGGAGCGGAAACGCTGTCGTTTGATGACAGTGGCTGGCAAGGGATTACCGTTCCGCACGATTTCCAGATTTCGCAGCCTTGGGTGGCTCCGGAAAAGGGTGAAAAAGCGGACAACAGCGATATTGCCAGTAACGTGAAAAGTCGTCTTAGCTCACGTGGATTTAAGGAGATGGGAATAGGATGGTACCGCAACTCTTTTACTCCCGATCCGTCATGGAAGGGACGACGGGTTCTCGTTGATTTTGAAGGAATCATGCTGGTGGGAGATGTCTACCTGAATGGAGAACACATAGGGGGAACTGATTATGGTTATCTGGGATTTGATGTTGATATTTCAAAGAATTTGAAATACGGTGAGACGAATGTGATAGCGGTAAAAGCCAATACCCAGAGACCGGAAAATTCACGGTGGTATACTGGTGGAGGGCTTTACCGTGATGTGACACTGATTGTTACCGATCCTCAACAGTATTTTATGCGTCATCCGCTTTATATCACTACACCTGAGGTAAGTGAAAAACAGGCTACAGTAATGGTGCAGGCGGAAATGGCCTGTTATCTTAAGGTTGAGAAGCTTAAGGTTGGGACGAAAGTGACTGATGCCGATGGGAATGTGGTTTATGAAGCTACAAAGGATATTCCGTTTAACCGGGGCCAGAAAATCAACGAATATCTCGTTGACAGCATAACAATCGGCCAGCCCCGTTTGTGGAGCTGTGAGAATCCGCATCTGTATAAGGCCGAAGTGACCCTTTACCGTCCGGATGGTTCCATTGCCGATCGGGTTACGGAGAATTTCGGGGTGCGCTGGTTTGAGTATTCACCGGAATTTGGCTTCAAGCTCAATGGAAAGAAGGTGATATTCAAGGGTATAGCCAATCATCATACACTTGGTGCATTAGGAGCTGCCGCTTATCCTAGAGCAATGGAGAAACGTATCCAGTTGCTTAAGGATTTTGGTTTCAACCATATACGTACGTCACATAACCCTTACAGTAAATCTTTTCTTGACTTGTGTGATAAATACGGGATGCTGGTAGTTGATGAGCTTTACGACAAATGGCTTACACAGTATGCCGGAGGGCGCCGTGAATGGGTCGATCTTTGGCAGCAAGATGTTCCTGAGTTTGTCCGCCGTGACCGCAATCATCCGTCTGTAGTCATGTGGAGTCTGGGCAATGAACTCCAGCAGTATTGGTCGTTGCCCTATGCCGATTGGGGGGTTACTCCTTACAGGCTTCAGAAAGTATTGCTGCAGCGTTACGACAAGACACGTCCGGTTACTGTTGCTATGCATCCGCGAGGCCGTCATCTGACAACCGATTCATTGCCGGCACCGCTCGTGCATGAGACTGATATCGCATCGTATAATTACCGTTATATGTATTTCCCGGGTGACGGACGGCGTTTTCCAAATCTTATATTTTACCAGAGTGAGGCGAATACATCCATGATGGGACCTAATTTCTATGAAATGGATCTGGATAAAGTGGTAGGACTGGCTTATTGGGGAATGATCGACTATCTGGGCGAATCGAACGGATGGCCGGCAAAAGGATGGTCGCAGGGTATTTTTGATATATCACTGGAACCGAAGCCGATTGCGTATTTTTTGAGGAGTATATTCAAGCCCGAAGAACCTGTAGTGCATATCGGTATAATAGACAGTGACGATAATACGGTATGGAACGATGTGAAGGTGGGTACACAGCGTATGTCGGACCACTGGAACCGTATCGAGGGGAGTAGAATGTCGCTTTATACTTATACGAATGCCGATGAGGTAGAACTGTTTGTGAACGGGAAAAGTCTTGGTGTAAAGAAAAATACCGATAATCCACGTTTGCGTAACAAATTGAAATGGGATAATGTGGCCTATGAACCGGGCTATATCGAGGCTGTAGCACGGAAAAATGGAAAAGTCGTGGCACGGCATAAGATTGAGACAACGACTAAGCCTGTAGCATTGAAAGCCGATTTTGACAATGCAGACTGGAAGGCCGACGGCTCCGACCTGCAGCATATTCGTGTGCAGGCGGTAGACAGGAAAGGACGTAGGGTGCAGGGAGCTGAAGCCGAACTGACCTTTACCGTTGAAGGTCCTGCCGAAATTGTAGGCGTTATCAACGGTGACATCACTAGTCCTGAACTTACGGTGGGTAATACCCGCAGCCTGTACCAAGGTACGGCTACAGTGATTCTCCGGTCTACACGCGATGCGGGTAAGGTGACTTTGACTGCTACTGCTTCAGACCTGAAGAAAATAAAGATGACAATGGAAACACATTAGATATAGGATGCCGTTATGCGGTAGGACCGTCCGCCAGATTTCATTCGGGAAGGAATGGAGTTTGGCGGACGGTTTGTTTTTATACGGGTCATGTCATATGTCGTATTTACATTGATTTAGTTATTTTTAATGGAAGGACATGCAGACTTTTGATTGAAAAGTATTTACTTTATAGAAACACTGATGTTGGACTGATAGAGGAAAGTATGAAGATAAGGAATATTCTATGGATTCTGTTGTTTGCCGGTCTTTGGTTACCGTTGCACATGCATGCCCAGCGATATGAAACGTTGTGGAAAAGTGTGGAGGAACTTGAAAAGAAGGATCTTCCGAAATCGGTAATGGAGAAAGTGGATGATATTTACAGGAAGGCTTCTGCCGAAAGGAATCTTCCTCAGATGATGAAGGCTTTTCTGGTCCGTTCGGAATACCAGGTCCGACTTGTTCCGGACAGTGTGGAAACTGAGATCATGCGTCTGGAAACATGGGCACAGGAAGAAACCGATACTTTAGGAAAGGCGGTTCTTGATAATCTCTTGGGTTATAGTTTGTTGCAGCAAACGGATCCGGATGTGGAAAAAGCTGTCGCTTCATTCCGTAACTCTTTACAGCATAAGGATTTTCTGGAGAATATATCCGCCAAGGATTTCCGCCCGATGACCGTTTCCGGAAAGTTGAGTGAAACTTATTTCGGTGACAATATGTACGATTTGCTTGCCCGTAACGCCATTACGGGGTTACGGAGCTACAGATGGGATATGGATAAGAAGGTAGGTAAGGAATGTATGCGTCTGTATGATGAATTGGTCGGGTTATATGAAAATTCCGGTAACCGGGCGTCCGCCATGTTATGTAAGGAAGCCAGGTTGATGTTCCGTTATGACAACATGTGGAATGACAGTGAATACCGTTTGCCGGTCAATGTATACTTGGAGGAGCTGGAGAAATTGGCGGCCGAATACCACGACTTGCCGGTTGCTGCCGATCTTTATGTAAAGATGGCTTTTGCATGTTTGGATAAGGGAGATAAGGTACAGGCTATGCAACTGGTACGGAAAGGACTGGAAAAGTATCCGAAAGGAGAAGGGACTGAGACTTTGAAGGGGTTGGTAAAGAATATCACCCAGCCTTATTTGCAGGTGAATGTTCCTTTTATATATCCGGATTATATGACCGGTATCCAAGTGAAATATGCCAATCTGAAAGGGGTGACTTTTGAATTTTATCGGTTAAATCTTCCGGTGTGGGCATCTGCCCTGAACCGGTCGGATGAGAAGGATCTGCTCAAGGAGTATGGAAAGAAGGTTTCTACCTGTACTTTTAATCTGCAAGAAACGGTCGATTACAGGAATCGCGATACGGTATTGCAGTGCAGACTGCCGGCTGCGGGCATTTATGTAATGAAACAGATACCCTTGGGGAATCCGTCGTGTGCGGCATATTCCAAGTTGTATGTAACTCCTTATCAGCTGATAAACCTGCCGTTTGATACGGCTCGGAGGGAACTGGTGGCTGTCGATAAGCTTACCGGACATCCGGTTGCTGGAGCAGAAATCGTAGCTTATTCGCATACGGGAAATGATTATGTCTTGAAACAGGTATATAAAGCCGGTTCTGACGGAAGTGTGAAATGTCCGGTTGCTGCCGGCAGGGACTGTTGGTTCAATGTACGCACACCGGGTAATGATTTTATGGCATTGGGTTATTATAGTTACGGAAATGCAGGATGGGTTTATGATGGAAAGCAAAAAGAGGAAAAGTCTTGGTCTTATTCCGAAATTTTTACAGACCGTGCCATTTACCGTCCTGGACAGACTGTGTATGTGTCGGCTGTACAGTATGAACAGAAAGGAGATTCTTTGGGGGTTCTGAAACGAAAGAATACGATCTTGAAACTCTATTCCTTGCGGCAGGATATAGCCGAGCAGCATGTGGTGACGGATGATTTCGGAGTGGTTTCGGGTACATTTGTGCTTCCGTCTACGCTGCTTCCTGGAACCTATTATGTCTCGACTGATGGAGGATCCGCTTCTTTCCAGGTAGCGGAGTACAAGCGCCCAACTTTTGATGTGACATTTGATACGTACCAAGGCTCTTACAAAATGGGGGATACGGTGTATGTAAAGGGATGTGCCATGACGTTTGCCGGGGCACCGGTACGCATGGCGGATGTGAAGTATAAGGTAATCCGAAAGGAGATGCGTCGTATATTCTACAGTACTTCCTCAGTGGAACTGGCATCGGGAGAGGTGCAGACTGACGCCGACGGAAAATTCAGTCTGGAGGCGGTACTGGAAAAGCCTGAAAACTGGACTGGGGATGAAGAGGCCGAGATTCCTGCTGAATGGATCCGTGACACGTATCCTTATTATGTGTATGAGGTGGTGGCCGAAGTGACGGATGGCGCTCATGAAACCAGACAGGCGGAGATTACCTTCCCCGTTTCGAAACAGTCACTTATGTTAGGTATAAAGGGGCTTGATGCCATTGTCATGAAAGAGAAACTGGGCAAGATTCAGTTTACGGTCATGAATCTGCAGAATAGTCCCGTCAAGGCTGAAGTGGATTATAAGGTTTATGTGCTTGAGGCAGAAAATAAAAAAGGTGAGCTGAAATTGGAAGGAAAGGCTGTGGCACAGCAGTCTTTTGTCCCGGACAGCTTCCGGAGTCTGCCTTCAGGACGCTATGTTATAGAGGTAGAGACACTGGATGAACAGGGCCGGAAATGTACGGTGGCACAGCGTTTTGATTGTTTTTCGGCTGCAGATGCAGTTCCTCCTGCCGGAGATGTTTCCTGGTTCTATCAGGACGGGAATGTCTTGAAACCGGATGAAGCAGTAACCCTTTATGTAGGAAGCGCCGAAAAGGATGTCTATATGCTGGTGGATGTGTATTGCAAAGACCGGCGTATCAGCTCCGACCGCTTTGTTTTCTCGAATGCTTTGAAGAAGTTTGAGTACACTTATAAGAAAGAGTACGGTGAAGGCATAATGGCATGTTTTACCTTTATGCGTAAGGGAAGCCTGTATACCAAGTCTGTCCGTCTGGAGTATCAGAAACCGGATAAAAGATTGGATGTGAAATGGGAGACATTCCGTGATAAGTTACAGACAGGTGCACAGGAAGAATGGTGTCTACATATAACCGGCAAATCGGGTAAGCCTGCCGATGCCAATCTGATGGCCGTCCTTTATGATGCCTCTCTGGATAAGTTGCAGAAGCATGGATGGGGATTCTCCATCCATTTCCCCCGGAGAGTGCCTACCGTCAATATCAGTATGATGGGATGGGAACAGCAGGTATGGATGTACAGCCAGTTTCCGTGGAATTCGACCTCTTCCGGTCTGGACTTGTTGAATGGTGATTATAGCCGTCTGTATCGTCCCAACTATTCAAGATATCGGTATGTGACGGGATCCACCCGTATGGTAATGGCTAAAGCTGCCAATACGGCGCCGTTGGCGTTAATGGCAACTGGTGCAGTGGATAATAGAGCAGAACTGGAGGTTGCCCAGGAAAAGACGGCTTCCGGCGGTTTCAATGTAGAGCAAGGTCTGGCTCAGGCGGAGGAAGTGTTACAGATTACCGATAATGCCGCTGTGGTGGAAGCTGGAGGAAAGCCTATGCCGGCGATGGAGTTACGTGAGAACTTTGCGGAAACCGCGTTTTTTTATCCTGCTTTACGTACGGACTCCTTAGGGAAAGTGAAGATTGTCTTTACGGTTCCCGATGCGTTGACCGAGTGGAAGTTTTATGGATTTGCTCATACGCAGCAGGTCGACTATTGTACGTTTTCTGCAACGGCCCAGGCCGAAAAGCTGTTTATGGTGCAGCCCAATTTGCCACGTTTTGTCCGTAAGGGAGATAAAGTAGTGATTACATCTTCATTGATTAATATGGCGATGGAAGCTGTCAGCGGTACGGCTCATCTTCAATTGCTGGATCCTGTCAGCGGGAAAGAGGTTTGTCATGACAGCCGTGAATTTACGGTGGGTGAAGGTGAGACACAGGCTCTCAGCTTCAGTTGTGAGATTCCTGACAAATATGATATTCTGGTATGTAAAGTGATGGCCAATGCCGGTACCTATAGCGACGGTGAGCAGCATTATCTGCCAGTACTTACAGACAAGCAGTGGATTACCGAAACGGTTCCTGTGCAGTTGGATGGAGATAGTCAGACTGTAGTGGAAACTAAAGATCTGTTTAACGGACAGAGTAAGACAGCTACCGGCCGGAAACTGACGGTAGAGTTGACTGCCAATCCCGACTGGTATGCAGTTCAGGCATTGACTGCTGTTTCCAATCCAGAAAATGAAGATGCCTTGTCGTGGGCTACAGCTTATTATGCGAATGCACTGGCAACTGAAATCGTAAACCGTAATCCCCGTATTAAGGACGTGTTCAGACAATGGATACAGGCAGGGAATGATAAACAGACTTTACTCAGTAGCCTGGAGAAGAACCGGGAGTTGAAGAATATTTTGCTGGAAGAGACTCTTTGGTTGAAGGAGGCTTCCGATGAAAGTGAACGGAAACGGCGGATAGCCTTGCTGTTCGATTTGAACACGATGAGTGGGCAACAGCAGACGGCTGTCAGGAAATTACAGGAACTGCAGCTCGATGGAGGTGCATGGAGCTGGTATAAGGGGATGTATGCCAACCGTTATGTCACGACTCAGATTGTGGAGATGATAGCCCGTTTGAAGGCGATGGGTGTCAAACTGGATGTGCAAATAGAGAAAATGTACCGGAAAGCTTCGGATTACCTGAAGACGGAAGTCGGGAAAGAGTATGATAATATGAGAGAAATGGAACGAAAGACTGCCGGGACCTTATCTCCGAGCAATCAGGCTATCCATTATCTGTATGTATGTGCATTGGATGCCGATATTGCAGCCCAGGCAGATCAAACGGTGAATACCTATATGGTATCTCGGTTAGAAGACCGTTCGGCCTCTTATACCATTTATGAAAAGGCTTTGATCGCTGTTATCATGCAGCAACAGGGAAAGAAACGTCAGGCTGCCGAATGGGTCCAGTCTGTCAAAGAGTATGCTGTGGCCACTCCCGGAATGGGTCGTTATTATGATACACCGAAAGCTTTCTATTCATGGAACAGTTACAGGATTCCTACTCAGGTTGCGGCTATGGAAGCTATACATCGCATTGCTCCTGATACGCTTTGCCTGAATGAGATGAAACAATGGCTCTTGAAGCAGAAACAGGTCCAAAGCTGGAGTACACCGGTGGCGACAGCTGATGCTGTATATGCCTTCCTTTATCTGTCGGGAAACAAGTTGGAGACGAACGGGCATATGAAAGCTGTCGTAGGTACGGAGATATTGGATACTCCTGATGATATCCTGGGATATGCTGCTAAAAGCTATACGGGCACCGAAACAGCTGCTTCCTCTGTCCGGATTATGAAAACAGGTACCGGTATCGGTTGGGGAGCTGTCTATGCACAATGTCTGGAAGAAATGGATAAGGTCCGGGATGCTGAAGGGAACGGATTGTCCATTACCCGTGAGTATCTGATGGATGGAAAGAAAATCGGCAGAAAGACAACTTTACGTGCTGGTGACAGGTTGACAGTCCGTTTGACGGTAAAGGCCGACCGCGATATGGATTTCGTCCAAATTAAGGATGAACGTGCCGCATGTATGGAACCTGAGGAGCAAGTATCAGGCTATTATTGGAATGGTAATGTAGGGACTTATCGGGTTATACGTGATGCTTCTATCGAATTTTTTGTGGATAAGTTCTGTAAGGGAACTTATATCTTCGAATATATTGTCCGTCTGGATAGGATCGGTACTTATCAGACTGGAATAGCTACCGTCCAGTCAGCCTATGCGCCCGAATTCGGTGGACATACAGGTGGCGGATCATTGAATGTTCCGGAATGACAGGACTCTGTATGGGTGAAACTGGTAAAATTTGTTTTAATTATCAGACAAGTTTTGTACATCTTTGATTTTCTCTTTATCTTTGTTTTCCATTAAAAAGGAGAATTAGTTTTGATGAAGCGTATATTATTCATATTCAGTATATTATTTATGTTTTTGACTGGCGTTCAAGCACAGCCGAAGATATCGTTCGAAAAGGAATCACAGGATTTGGGCTATGCCCTTTGGCGTAGTCCGGTGACCGTTACCTATAATTTTACCAATACCGGAGACAAGCCGCTGGTTATATCGAACGTTACTTCCTCATGTGGCTGCACCAGTGTGGACTGGACGAAAGCTCCGGTTCCTGTCGGGGGAAAGGGTAAGGTGTCGGCTGTATTCGATGCCGAGGCTATCGGACATTTCTATAAGGAGATAGGTGTATATTGTAACGCTTCTTCCATGCCAGTCTATCTGAATTTCAATGGAGAGGTGACAGCCGATGCCAAGAATTATTCGTTCACTCATCCATATGCTTTCGGAGCTATCCGCCTCGATAAGGAAGAGATTGAATTCGATAATGTCAATAAAGGAGACAAACCGCGGTTTGTCATCAATGTAGCGAATAACTCCAGTAAGGCTTATTCGCCAGTGCTGATGCATCTGCCTCCTTATCTGACAGCTACGGCCGATCCTGAAACTTTGGGTAAAGGAAAGAATGGTACTATTACTGTAACCTTGGATACCGAGAAACTCCCTAAGTTGGGTATTACGCGGACTTCGGTCTACCTGTCACGCTTTTTGGGAGATAAGGTGGGTAGTGAAAATGAAATTCCGGTATCTGTCATCCTGCTGCCCGATTTTTCTGGTATGACGGAACAACAGAAGAACAATCCTCCCGAAATATCGGTTTCGGAGAAAAACCTGGAATTCCTCAATTTGCATCCGGGACAGCGGAAATATAAGAATGTAGTAATAACCAATACAGGAAAATCGGATTTGCAGATCCAGGATTTGCAGGTCTTCAACATCGCTTTGGCAGTATCTCTCAAAAAAACGGTCCTGAAGCCGGGTGAGTCTACCAAGATGAAGATTACGGTATTGTCTGAAAATCTGTCGCGTGTGAAAGGTACTCCCCGTGTACTGATGATTACGAATGACCCGAACCGCCCGACCGTGACAATCCGTGTAAAAGCGACTTTGAAGCAATAAGAAATGTCGAATCTTAAAACATACTACTATGGAACACCCTGAGAATAGTGAAGAATATAAAGGGTTAACCGTTAACCAAGGTGTAGACCAGCCTTCTACCGTCAATCCTTATCTGAGTATGCGTAAGAAGCCGAAACGTCGCCGGTTTACTTCCGGGGAATATGTGGAAGGTATTCTGAAGGGTGATGTAACCGTCTTGAGCCAGGCTGTTACTCTGGTGGAAAGCATCAAGCCCGAACATCAGGCACTGGCTCAGGAAGTGATAGAAAAATGTCTGCCTTATTCAGGAAATTCGGTGCGTGTGGGCATCAGCGGAGTTCCAGGTGCAGGGAAAAGTACGTCTATTGATGTATTCGGCCTGCATGTCCTGCAGGAACATGCGGGAAAGTTGGCCGTATTGGCCATCGATCCGAGCAGTGAACGTTCCAAAGGTAGTATATTAGGTGATAAGACGCGTATGGAGAAGCTGTCGGTACATCCCGACTCATTCATCCGCCCCAGTCCTACGGCCGGTTCATTGGGAGGAGTCGCCCGCAAGACCCGTGAAACCATTATATTGTGTGAGGCTGCCGGCTTCGACAAGATTTTTGTGGAAACGGTGGGTGTGGGACAAAGTGAAACGGCCGTCCATTCCATGGTCGACTTTTTCCTGCTTATCCAGTTGGCCGGTACAGGCGATGAGCTTCAGGGTATCAAACGGGGAATTATGGAGATGGCCGACGGAATCATTATCAACAAAGCCGACGGTAACAACATAGAGAAAGCGAAACTGGCGGCAACCCATTTCCGTAATGCACTGCATCTGTTTCCGGCCACCGAATCGGGTTGGATTCCGGAGGTGCTGACTTATTCCGGTTTCTATGGTATCGGTATCAAAGAGATTTGGGATATGGTTTACCGTTACATTGACTTTGCGAAAGAGAACGGATATTTTGAAAGACGCAGGAATGAACAAGCCAAATATTGGATGTATGAAACGATCAACGAGCATCTGCGTGATAGTTTCTATAACAATCCGGATATTGCTACATTGTTGCCTTCCGAAGAACAGGATGTCTTGGCTGGGAGAGCTTCATCGTTTTCGGCAGCCCGAAAGTTGCTTGATCTGTATTTCAAAGGTAATAAGGGATAAGGTAGTAAAGAGATGCCATGGAGGTATCTGTTTATTTGGAGGCTTTTTTGTACTTTTTGTGCATGGATATACATATTTGTTTCATCTATGTGAATTTATTTGATAAAAGCTCTGATTTTGCACGATTCAATGAATATTAATGAGTAGCTTTGCAAGCTGAAATCATGAACATTAATATGCAAAGGGATAGCGAACCAATTATTGAGGTCAGAGACGTGTCGAAATTTTTTGGAGAAAAAACCGCACTCGACCATATAAACCTGTCAATCCGGAAAGGGGAGTTTGTGACGATTCTTGGTCCTTCGGGTTGTGGTAAAACAACAATGTTACGTCTGATAGCCGGTTTTCAGACGGCATCAGAAGGAACAATCTATATTGACGGAAAGGACATTACATCGATTCCCCCTCACAAGCGTCCGGTAAATACCGTCTTCCAGAAGTATGCCTTGTTTCCGCATCTGAATGTGTATGACAATATAGCCTTTGGTCTTAAGCTGAAGAAAATGTCGAAAGATGTAATTGGGCGCAAGGTGAAGGCTGCCTTGAAGATGGTGGGGATGACCGATTATGAATACCGTGATGTAAATTCGCTTTCGGGAGGTCAGCAGCAGCGTGTGGCCATAGCGCGTGCCATTGTCAATGAGCCGGCGGTACTTCTGTTGGATGAACCGTTGGCCGCTCTCGATCTGAAGATGCGTAAAGACATGCAGATGGAACTGAAGGAAATGCATAAAAGACTGGGTATTACTTTTGTTTATGTGACGCATGATCAGGAAGAGGCCTTGACATTGAGTGACACGATTGTTGTAATGAGTGAAGGTAAGATTCAGCAAATCGGTACACCTACAGATATTTATAACGAACCGGTAAATTCGTTTGTAGCCGATTTTATCGGAGAAAGCAATATTTTGAACGGTATTATGATAAAGGATCGTCTGGTCCGTTTTTGCAACCATGAATTTGAATGTGTGGATGAAGGCTTCGGTGAGAACATGCCGGTCGATGTGGTGATTCGTCCCGAGGACTTCTATATATTTCCGGTTTCGGAAGCGGCCCAACTTACCGGTAAGGTACAGTCGTGTATCTTCAAAGGTGTACATTATGAAATGGTAGTGCTTTGTGACGATTATGAGCTGACTGTACAAGATTATCATGGTTTCGATCCTGGAACGGAAGTGGGACTGCTGGTCAAGCCGATGGACATCCAGATTATGAAGAAAGAACGCATGTGCAACACTTTTGCCGGCAGGATGGTGGGCAGACATTGCGTAGAGTTTCTGGGATGTGAATTCGATTGTCTTCCTGAAAACATACAGGGCAATCCGTCCGAAGGTTCAGAAGTACGGGTGGAAGTCGGTTTCGGTGATGTTAATCTGGAAGACAATGCCGGACCGGATATGATTGCAGGTGAGGTGAAGTTTATTCTGTATAAGGGGAATCATTATCACCTGACGGTCTTGTCCGACTGGGATGAAAACGTGTATGTAGATACCAATGATGTATGGGACAATGGAGACCGTGTAGGGATAACCATTCCAAAGGAAGCTATTCGCGTATTGCCGGCAGATTCCGGCAAAAGTTCAATCATATAGATTTGCTGATTTCAAGAAATGAAGAAACTGTTGATCTTTTTCTCTTCACGGAAGAGCTGGACATTACCGTACCTCCTGTTTTCGGTAGTGTTTGTTATCATTCCTCTTCTGTTGATTGTGGTTTATGCCTTTACTGATGAGAACGGGCGTATGAGTCTGGTCAATTTCAGTAAGTTCATGGCACATCCCGAGGCTATCAATACATTTGTCTATTCCATCGGGGTAGCTGTCATTACTACGTTGGGCTGTATCTTGTTGGGATATCCGGCGGCTTGGATTTTAAGTCGGAGCAACATGGGATATTCCAAGACATTGATTATGCTCTTTATCCTTCCCATGTGGGTGAATATCCTAATCCGTACGTTGGCTACGGTAGCCTTGTTCGATTTCCTCCGCCTGCCGTTGGGGGAAGGAGCTTTGATTTTCGGAATGATTTATAATTTTATTCCGTTCATGATTTACCCCATTTATAATACGCTGCAGAAAATGGATAAGAGCTATATTGAAGCAGCACAGGATTTGGGGGCCAACCAGTTTCAGGTATTCTGGAAAGTGGTATTTCCATTGTCCTTGCCCGGCATATCCAGTGGAGTGATGATGGTGTTCATGCCTACCATTTCCACATTTGCCATAGCCGAACTGCTTACGATGAACAACATCAAGTTGTTCGGTACTACTATTCAGGAAAATATTAACAACAGTCTTTGGAACTATGGTGCGGCGTTGTCACTCATCATGCTGTTCCTGATTGCCGCTACCTCATTGTTCAGTACTGACGGGAAGGACGATTCTAATCAGGGAGGAGGAGTATGGTAAGGAAAATAGTTGAACAGATCTATTTATGGATCTTGTTGTTATTGTTATACGCCCCTATCTTTATAATTGTAGTCTATTCGTTTACTGAAGCTAAGGTTTTGGGCAATTGGACCGGATTTTCATGGAAACTCTATCGTTCCCTGTTGGATACGGGGGCACATCATTCGTTGATGAATGCCTTGGTCAATACCATAGCTATAGCCTTGATTGCTGCAGCCGTGTCCACCATATTGGGAAGTGTGGCTGCCATCGGCATCTTTAATTTGCGTACCCGTAGCCGTAAAGCGATGGGATTTATCAATACCATTCCGATTTTGAACGGAGACATCATTACGGGTGTGTCTCTGTTCCTGCTGTTTGTTTCTTTGGGTATTACGCAGGGGTTTACCACTGTAGTCTTGGCACATATCACTTTCTGTACCCCTTACGTGGTACTTTGTGTGATGCCCCGGTTGAAACAGATGAATCCGAATCTGTATGAAGCGGCACTTGATTTGGGGGCTACTCCGATGCAGGCATTGCGTAAGGTAATTTTGCCGGAAATCCGTCCGGGAATGGTCAGTGGTTTTCTATTGTCGCTTACTCTTTCTATCGATGATTTTGCCGTTACGGTCTTTACTATCGGTAACCAGGGATTGGAAACGTTGTCGACTTACATCTATGCCGATGCGCGTAAGGGAGGGCTTACACCCGAACTGCGTCCGTTGTCGGCCATTATCTTCATTGTGATTTTAGTATTGCTTATCATCATTAACCGTCGTGCCGATAAGGCCAAAAAAGCAGTATGAAACTGAAACGGATCTATAATTGGATATTATTGGCGCTGGCAGTCGGATTGTCAGGCTGCTACAATATGGGTGAACCTCGGGAAAATGTCCTGAAAGTCTATAATTGGGCCGACTATATAGGAGAAGGGGTCCTGGAAGATTTCCAATCCTATTATAAGGAACAGACTGGAAAGGATATCAAGATTGTGTACCAGACTTTCGATATCAATGAAATCATGCTGACCAAGATTGAAAAGGGGCATGAAGATTTTGATGTGGTGTGTCCTTCGGAGTATATCATCGAGCGTATGCTGAAAAAGGATTTGTTGCTTCCAATCGATACGGTCTTTGCGAAATCTCCTAATTATATGAAGCTGGTGGCGCCTTATATATATAGTCAGATAGCTCAGTTGGGTACGCCGGAAAAACCTGCTAACCGGTATGCTGTATGTTACATGTGGGGTACCGAAGGTATTCTTTATAACAGGAAGTTCGTTACCGAAGAGGAAGTTTCATCTTGGGGGTGTTTCTGGAATAAGAAATATGCCGGCAAGATTCTGATGAAGGATGCGTACCGTGATGCTTACGGTATGGCTTTGCTGTATGCACATCGGGAAGACCTGAAGAAGGGGAATCGTACTGTATCACAGTTGATGAACGATTATTCGCCGGCCTCTATGGATCTGGTTGAAAAATACCTGAAGCTTTTGAAGCCGAATGTGGCCGGATGGGAGGCCGATTTCGGGAAGGAGATGATGACAAAGGAAAAGGCATGGATGAATATGGCCTGGAGCGGAGATGCCCAGTGGGCAATCGATGAGGCTGAGGCCGTAGGAGTTGATTTGGCATATACAGTACCGATGGAGGGTAGTAACGTGTGGTACGACGGTTGGGTGATACCGAAATATGCCAAAAATCCGACGGCTGCCAGTTATTTCATCAATTTTCTTTGCCGTCCGGATATCGCTTTACGTAATATGGAATCGAACGGATATGTCAGTGCCGTTGCTGCTCCTGAAATACTGGAGGCTTGTGAGGATTCTACGCTAGAAGAGTATTCGGATGTAAGTTATTTTTTCGGTCCGTCAGCCTCGAAGGTCAAGGTGCCGGTAACTATTTATCCTGATAAGTCTGTCATTGACAGGTGTGCGATGATACGTGATTTCGGAGATAAGACGGAAGAAGTACTGGAAATCTGGTCGCGTGTGAAGGGAGATAACTTGAACGGTGGAATCATTATCCTGATATTGGTGGTTGCCGCCATTATGTGCGGTCTTCAGATCCGCCGCCGTTGGCTCATTCACAAACGTTCAGATGTACATTTCCATCGTCGGAAACATATAATCCGTCAAAACTGATAATAACGTCAGACTATAACAATAAAGGCTGCCATTGAGGCAGCCTTTATTGTTATAGTTACTTTGTTTAAATAGATAATTCATGGAGAACATTGACCAGTTCACGGTCGATAGGCTTGTCGTTTTTGATGGCCTTAGAAAACGGAACATAAACAATTTCATCGTTTTCAATTCCGATCATGACATTACGCTGGCCTTCCATCAATGCCTGGATACTGGCCACTCCCATACGACTTGCGATGATACGGTCGTGTGCAGTAGGGGAACCTCCCCGTTGCAGATGTCCCAGAATAGTGACGCGTACGTCGTATTGAGGATATTCATTCTTTACACGTTCTGCATAATGCATAGCTCCACCCGTAATTTCACTTTCGGCAACCAGAACAATGGAACTGCTCTTCGATTTGCGGAATCCGTTCTTGATAAATTCTTCCAGCTGGTCGACTTCCGTATTGTATTCTGGGATAATGGCAGCTTCGGCACCCGCTGCAATGGCTCCGTTCAGGGCGAGGAATCCGGCGTCACGGCCCATGACTTCAACGAAGAACAGACGTTCATGAGAAGTTGCCGTATCACGGATCTTGTCGACTGCATCCAGAATCGTATTTAATGCCGTGTCATAACCGATGGTTGTGTCGGTACCGTACAGGTCGTTGTCGATGGTGCCTGGCAGGCCGATACAAGGCACGTCGTATTCTTGTGCCAGCAGGCGTGCTCCTGTCAACGAGCCGTCACCTCCGATGACTACCAAGGCGTCAATACCTTCACGCTGCATAGTTTCATAGGCAATCTTTCTGCCTTCCGGGGTCTTGAATTCCTGACAGCGTGCCGTTTTCAGGATTGTACCTCCTAATTGTATAATGTTACTTACATTCTGTGATTTGAATTCTTGGATTTCACCGGTAATCAGTCCTTTGTATCCACGGTAGATACCTTTGACTGTAAGTCCGTTGTAAATAGCGGAACGGGTTACGGCACGAATAGCTGCATTCATGCCAGGGGCATCACCGCCCGATGTAAGGATACCAATGCATTTAATAGTTCCCATAAGTTATTCGTTAGTTTTATATTCTAGGTGTTGCAAAAGTACTAAAAATCTAATTTACAAGCAATAAAAGACTTTCTTAAATTTCTCTGTACCACTTTTGCCGTCTTTATCATCCGTCGTGCCGCATGATGATTTCCCTGCATTCCTCCATCAGCCATTTAGGGGTTGAAGTAGCACCGCATATACCTATGGAATGTATGTTGTCTGTCAGTAGTGAAAAATCGATATCTTCCGGACGGTCGATCTGGTAGGAATTGGGATTGACTTTCCGACATTCCTGGAAGAGGATTTTCCCGTTGGAACTTTTATGTCCGCAGACGAAAAAGACCAGGTCATGTCCGGCTGCGAATTTACGGATGTCGGGCATCCTGTTGGCAACCTGTCGGCATATAGTATCATAATACATGAATGTAGCCTCAGGTGAAATATGCTCCTGTATGTAGGAGACGATCTGTCTGAATTCATCGAGCGATTTGGTGGTCTGGGAATAGAGCCGGATGTCTTTGGTGAAATCCAGTTTTTGTGCCTCTTCCAGATTCTCTATAACGATGGCTTCTCCGTTGGTTTGGCCCACCAGCCCCAGTACTTCTGCATGTCCGTTTTTTCCGAATATGACAATCTGTTTCTGCCGTCCTTCATCCGTTGGGGTATCATATTCCTGTTTGATCCGTTTCTGCAGGCGTAGTACCACCGGACAGGTGGCATCAATGATTTCAATATCATTCTGTTGTGCTGTTATGTAAGTCTGGGGAGGTTCTCCGTGTGCCCTTAGCAGGACTTTGGCATGATTCAGACGAGTAAATTCTTCATGTCCTATGGTGTTCAGTCCCATCCGTCGTAACCGTTCACACTCTTGTCCGTTATGGACTATGTCGCCTAGGCAATAAAGCGTATCGCTTTTTGCCAACTCTTCTTCAGCTTTTCTGATGGCTGTGGTCACGCCAAAACAGAAGCCTGATCCTTCATCTATTTCTACCTTACGCATGGATTGCCTTTTGATATTCGTTCATCAGCCATTCCTTTTGTTCCTGGATGGTCATGTTACTGTTGTCGAGCAGAATTGCATCATCCGCTTTCCGGAGCGGACTGACTTCACGGTTCTGGTCTATACGGTCACGCTCTTCCACATTCTTCAGAATTTCTTCAAAAGAAGTTTCCTGGCCTTTGGCTTTCAGCTCATCATAACGGCGTTGGGCCCTGATCTGTGCCGAGGCTGTTACAAATATTTTCAGTTCGGCATCGGGAAAAACGGCGGTACCGATATCACGTCCGTCCATTACGATTCCTTTTTTGCATCCCATTTCCTGTTGCTGGCGTACAAGAGCCTTGCGGACAAAATCAAGTGTGGCAACCGGACTTACATGTGATGACACTTCCATGGAACGGATGCGGTCTTCCACGTCCCTTCCGTTCAGTTGGGTGCGTGGGCGTCCGGTCTGGGGGTCCAGTGTGAAGGAAATATGAATCTGTTCCATCCGGTTGCGTAGTTCTTCGGTCTTGATGGAGCCGTCGGCGTTGAACAGGTCCTGTTCAATGCAGTAGAGTGTTACGGCGCGATACATGGCACCACTGTCAATATAGATATATCCTATTTCTTTTGCCAGATCTTTTGCCATGGTGCTTTTGCCGCACGATGAGAATCCGTCTATGGCAATGATTATCTTTTTCATACCTAAATTATATTATATTTGATTGGAAGTTTTGTTGCATCGTCAAATATAGCGCATTTTTTTCATACAAATAAAAATGTACTGGCTTTTACAAAAATTTACCTTGAAGATATTGTTTATTCGAATATTTGATGGTACATTTGCCGGACAGAGAGTTATTAACCTATAAAAGTAATTTTATGGAAATTAAAAAATCGCCCAAAGCCGATCTCGAAGGTAAGAAAAGTACATGGGTACTTATTGGTTTGGTGCTGATATTGGCCGCGATGTTCGTTGCGTTCGAATGGAGTGAACGTGATGTGCAGATCACTGCCGATAGTGGTATCGTAGAAGCATCCTTCGATGAAGAAATGATTCCTATTACGGAACAGGAAGAACCTAAACAGGCACCTCCTCCACCCGAAGCTCCGAAGGTAGAAGAAGTCCTGCAGATTGCAGAAAATGATGCGAATGTAGAGGAATCTACTATTCAATCATCAGAAGACAACAACACAGCCGTAGAAATCAAGTACGTGCCGGTTGAAGTTGAAGAAGAAGAACCGGAAGAACAACAGATCTTCCAGGTTGTAGAGGAAATGCCGGAATTCCCAGGTGGTATGGCAGAATGTTTGAAATTCTTGGCTAAGAATATCAAATATCCGACTATCGCTCAGGAGAACGGTGTACAGGGACGTGTAATCGTTCAGTTCGTCGTTAACCGTGACGGTTCTATCGTTGATCCGGTAGTTATGCGTTCTGTTGACCCGTATTTGGATAAGGAAGCTTTGCGTGTCATCCAGATGATGCCGAAGTGGAAACCGGGTAAACAACGTGGTAAGGCAGTACGTGTAAAATACACTGTGCCTGTAACATTCAAATTGCAGTAATGTAATTTTATCCTTAATAGAAGGCTGCTCGTGCGGGCAGCCTTTTTTTGTCAGAAATATAAAGAACTGATACTATGGAACAGTTTTCTAGTAAAGAGATTCAGGAGCGGATCCATGCCTATATCGGGGCATTGGATTATGTCCGTGAGCCTAAAGGCTTGTATGATCCGATAGAGTATGTGCTGGCTATGGGAGGGAAACGGCTTCGTCCGGTATTGTTGTTGATGGCCTATAACCTGTTTAAGGATGATGTGGAATCGGTTTATCCGCAGGCGGCGGCTATTGAAACCTATCATAATTTCACTTTGTTGCATGATGACTTGATGGATAAGGCTGATCTGAGAAGGGGGAAGCCTACGGTACACAAAAAATGGGATGAAAATACGGCTATCCTGTCGGGGGATGCCATGCTGATATTGGCGTACCGGTTTATGATGCAGGAATGTCCGCTTCAATATGTTCATGAAGTGATGGATGTCTTTACCCGTACAGCTCTGGAGGTGTGCGAAGGTCAGCAGTGGGATATGGAGTTTGAAAAGCGCATGGATGTAACTGTGCCGGAATATATTGAAATGATCCGTCTGAAAACATCCGTTTTGCTGGCAGGTGCTTTGCAGATAGGAGCTATTCTGGGAGGGGCATCACAGGAAGATGCAAAGAAACTGTATGATTTTGGAATCAGGAGCGGACTGGCCTTCCAGCTTCAGGACGATTACCTGGACGTGTATGGTGATCCTGCGGTTTTCGGAAAAAAGATCGGAGGTGATATACTTTGCAACAAGAAGACATTTATGCTGATTACAGCCTTGAAAGAGGCTGACGGTGATACACGTGCCGAACTGGAAAGATGGATTACCGCTGGGACATATGATCCTTCGGAAAAGATTGCGGCAGTGACTGCCATATATAATAAAGTGGGAGTAGGGGATATCTGTCGGGAGCAGATAGGCCGCTATTATGAAGAAGGTATAGCGTTGATGGAACAGGTCTCGGTCGAAACGTCTCGGAAAAAGAACTTGCTCGATTTTGTGTTAAGTTTGATGGATAGGAATCTTTGATAGTCTATATGGTTACATTGATAGATACACACACTCATCTTTTTACGGAAGAATTTGATGAAGATCGTGAACTGGCGGTAATCCGAGCTGTACAGGCTGGGGTAAAGCGTATGTTTATGCCTAATATTGATGATACGTCGGTTGAAGATATGCTGGCTCTGTGTAATAGACACGAGTTCTGTTATCCGATGATCGGATTTCATCCGACTTCTGTAGATGAGGGGTGGAAACAACGTCTGACTACCGTTGAACAATGGTTGCGTGCCTCAGGACAGCGGTTTTATGGAATAGGAGAGGTAGGTCTTGATCTTTATTGGGACAAGACTTTCAGAAAGGAACAGATGGAAGTGTTTGAAAAGCAGATAGGGTGGGCTTTGGAGTATGACTTGCCTTTGATTGTCCATTGCCGGGAGGCTTACCCGGAACTGTTGGAAGTGATGGAGCCTTACAAGCACAGTGCTCTGAGAGGGATATTCCATAGCTTTACCGGGACATCGGATGATGCGGAAAGGTTGTTGGAGTATCCGGGATTCATGCTTGGTGTAAACGGTGTGGTGACTTTTAAGAAAAGTAATCTGCCCGAGGTCTTAAGAAAAGTACCCATGGAACGTATCGTATTGGAGACAGATTCTCCCTATCTGGCTCCTGTTCCTTATAGGGGAAAGCGTAATGAAAGTTCCTTTATAGTTAAGGTCGCAGAAAAATTGGCGGAAATATATGGCCTTACACTTGATCATATTGGCCGGCTTACTACTGAAAATGCGCTAAAAGTCTTCAAAATTGCTTGAATAAGTTTTTAAAGTTTATTAATTTTTGGGTAAGATGTAAACTTTTGGGTAATGAATGTTATGTAAGACGAAAAAAAAGAATACATTTGTGGCTGAAATCGCTTGCAGTTCGCATTTTTATTTGTAATTTGCGTTCGATTTAGAGAAATAGTGTATGAGCAACGTATTGGGAGAGGTGCTCGAGTGGTTGAAGAGGCACGCCTGGAAAGCGTGTATACGCCAAAAGTGTATCACGGGTTCGAATCCCGTTCTCTCCGCAAAAAACTTTAGTTGGATAATTAAAAACAATTCATAACTATTAATTAATTAATCTTAAAAATTAGACACACAATGAAAAAGTTATTTGCAATTCTTGCAGTGATGGGAGTCCTCTCATTCGGAATGACTCAGACAGCTATGGCTCAGGATTCTACAGCTACAGCAGCTCCAGAACAGACAGAACAGGTGGCTCCTGCTGCTGATGAAACAGCAGCTCCTGCAGTTGAAGAAGGAAGTATTCACAAAGAATTAAAGACTAAGTTTATTGAAGGTGATGCCGGCTTTATGTCATTGGTAGCAATCGCTTTGGTTTTAGGTCTTGCATTCTGTATTGAACGTATCATTTATTTGAGCTTGGCTGAAGTTAACGCTAAGAAGTTGATGGCTAAAATTGAAGAAGCTTTGGAAAAAGGTGATGTAGAAGGTGCTAAGACTATCTGCCGTAATACTCGTGGTCCTGTTGCTTCTATCTGCTATCAGGGCTTGATGAGAATTGACGAAGGCCTGGATGTTGTTGAACGTTCTGTAGTTTCTTACGGTGGTGTTCAGGCAGGTTACCTTGAAAAAGGTTGTTCTTGGATCACATTGTTCATCGCGATGGCTCCGTCTTTGGGATTCTTGGGTACTGTAATCGGTATGGTTATGGCGTTCGATAATATCCAGCGTGCTGGTGATATTTCTCCGACAGTTGTTGCCGGTGGTATGAAAGTTGCGTTGATCACTACTATCTTCGGTTTGATTGTAGCATTGATTCTTCAGGTATTCTACAATTACATTCTTTCTAAGATTGAAGCTATCACAAGCCAGATGGAAGATTCTTCTATCACTTTGCTTGATATGATCATGAAGTACAACTTGAAATACAAAAAATAATTATTGAACAATGGCTAAATTATCATATAAGGTATCATACTACGTATTCTATGTCTGTATTGCACTGATTCTGGTTGTGTTGGGCATGTTCTACGGAGTAGGATATGATGAAACAAATGCAGCAGGTTTGGTTGAACCTGCAAATACTCCGGCCTTGATGTACTTGATGTACGGATTGTTTGCCGTAACTGTAATTGTAACGTTGTTGGGTGCCATCGTTCAGTTTGGTGGTGCCATGAAAGATAACCCGAAAGGGGCTGTCAAATCTTTCCTTGGTGTTATTCTGTTGGTCGTATTGCTGATTGTTACTTATAACATCGGTTCTTCAGAAACTGTGATTGTAGGTAGCGGTGATGCTTATACAGATGTTACCATGTTGAAGGTTACTGACATGTTCCTGTACTCTACTTATGTATTGTTTGCTATTGCTGCAATTGCTACATTGGTTAACTTGACTGGAATTTTTAAAAGATAATATCACATTGAAGTTTAATAATTAAATTGAAGTAAGTAAAATGGCTAAAAGGAATAGAAAAGTGCCAGGCATTAATGCCAGTTCAACGGCCGATATTGCTTTTATGTTGCTTATTTTCTTCCTTATTACAACATCAATGGATACTGACCGTGGTTTGTCGAGACGTCTCCCGCCTCCACCTGAAAACAAGGATCAGAAAGACGATATTATTGTAAAGGAAAGAAACGTTCTCCAGGTTCGTTTGAATAAGGACGACCAATTGATGATTGGTGGAGAATGGTCTGATATTAAGCAATTGAGAAGTAAGGCAAAAGAATTTATTGCAAATCCGAAAGATGATCCTAACATGCCTGAAAAGCATGCCAAGAATATTCCGTTCTTCGGTGATGTAATGATTACAGACAAACACGTGATTTCTGTACAGAATGACGTGGGTACAAGCTATAATGCATATATTCAGGTTCAGAACGAACTGGTTGCTGCTTATAACGAACTTCGTGATGAGTTGGCACATTCTCAGTTTGGCAAGAGCTACGCTGAATGTTCTGAAGAGGAACAAGATGCAATTAATGACTACTATCCACAGAAGATATCTGAAGCAGAACCTAAAAAATATGGAGGAAAATAATAATGGGAAAATTTAATAAGACTGGCAAGCGCGAGATGCCGGAGTTGAATACTTCATCTTTGCCTGACCTTATCTTTACCATGTTGTTCTTCTTCATGATTGTAACATCTATGCGTGAAGTTACACTGAAGGTTCAGTTTAAGGTTCCGGCTGCTACAGAATTGGAAAAGCTTGAGAAGAAGTCATTGGTTTCTTTCATCTATATCGGTAAACCGTTACCTGAATATCAGAAGAAGATGGGTACTAGCGACCGTATTCAGTTGAATGATAAATTCGCTGAATCTTCAGAAGTTCAGGATTACATTTATCAGGAACGTGAAAACATGAAGGAAAGTGACAAACCGTTTATGACTGTTTCCTTGAAGGTTGATTCCAAGACCAAGATGGGTATTGTTACAGAAGTAAAACAGGCACTTCGTCAGGCATATGCCTTGAAGATTAACTATTCAGCTACACAGCGTAACTGATATAGATTAATGGATAATATTAGAAAAGGGTATCCGTTTACGGATGCCCTTTTCTGTTTTTTGGTATTTTATAATACTTCGTATACTTGACCGTATATTTCATCTTTTATTCTGAGATATTCATTATCAATGTTTTCTGTGCCGGTATACATCAGGTAAAGAGGGAGTTCAAGGCCTCCTTTTCTATAGGGAGGCTGTATGTAGTTCCGTGTACACAGATAGAAGCCACAGCGTCTGTAAAAGTTGATTCTCCGGATACTCATTTCATCTTCCGGCCTTTCCACTTCCAATATGATTATTCCCTTGCACATATTCTTCAGGGCTTCTACGATTCCTTTTCCATATCCTTTGTTCCGGAGTTCAGGTAACGTTGCCAGATGTTCGGCGTAGTAGAAGCCGTTCAGATCCCATAGGGTAATGAAACCTACGGGAGTATGTTTGTCTGTTGCCAGGTAACAGTGGAATGATTTGTTGTGGTCGGTATGATGCCGTTGTCTGTCGTCATCACGGCGTTCTTCGACCGGGAATGACGTATGTAGTAGTGTTTCTACAAATTCGTAATTCGGGTCTGTTGTCTTGATTTCTGTAAGTGTCAGCATATTACTTCGATTTTGAGGTTGATATCTATATTCTGTTATTCTGTATAGAAGCGGATCAATCTTTCCAGTGACCGTTGGCATACCGGACAGAATTGAGGTGCTTCATTGATTTTCATGCGACATTCGGTTGTAGGGCGGTAGATTCCTTTTTGGGTATACCCTGCACCTTCATATAGTCCGACTTTTGTATAGATGGTGTGAGGGTCTGTTTCCGGTTTGCTTGGAATTTTTATGTCGCCGTCTACCATATCTTTCCATTTACTGCCGAAATCTACAAGTGTGGTGATATTCGGTTCCCATGGTTCGATGGAATATGGATATTGTGGACTCGGAGCTTCATCATAAGCATATTCGTCGGCAAGTCCTCCGAAACTATGTCCAAATTCATGAACTACCACAGGTTTGAACATCGGATGATGCGCTGTTGTCAACAGGTAGGAGTTATAGATACCTCCTCCACCATAGGTGTCGGTATTAGCCAGGATAATGATATGTTCGTAAGGTATTCCGGCCAGCCAGTTATGGATAGCTTTTACGTTTCGTGTAGTCAGATAACGATCGGAGTAGAAGGTATCGAAATGTGAACCGACTGCCGTATTTTTCCATTCTTCTTTACGGGGGATGCTGACTCCGCTGTCACTGGAGGGAGTCTCTACTGCTATCACATTGAAGCGGTTTTTCAGGCTTTTGAACGGTTCATGGGCAAATAATGCATTGCATGCGGTACTGGCATCTTTATAGAAAAGTTCCATTTCTTCTTTGGTATACCCTTCTGCCAGGATGGCTATGTCTATACACTTTTCTGCGGGACCGTTTTGAATAAGGTATTTATATGGGGATACATGTGTTTTTCCACGCTGGTGTATAAGTATATCTTTCGGATTGATTTCGTGTGTAAGACTGGCACATACCTTTCTGTAAACGTCTCTCAGATTGATGGTTACAATGGCTTCATTTTTGGGGTAAGGAAGCAGGAACGTGTTTTCGAACCCTCGGGTCAGATGTCGGGCTTCCTCTTCGCTTACCCATTCCTGAAACAGGCTCGAGAAAGAAGTACGGTAGATGACGTTTCCTGTAGCCTTATCGGTCATGACTATATCTCCATTGCCTTCCAGCGGGAGTTCGGACAAGTGGTGACGACGGCCTGCCCAACCGGGAAGTGATACAAGTTCATCCAGACTGATGGATTGTTTTTCAGCATTTCCATTGAACAGATAATCGACTCTTAAGGTCTTGTCAATAAAGTAATCATCAAAATTCTGGCTATAAGTTCCAATGTGGAAACAACAGCATGCCAGCATGGCTGTCCATATCTTTTTGTTCATAGATGGTAGAATTTGTTTTTATATTATATAGAATTATGGTGTCAGATTAAAGCTAAATTAATAGTAAAAGTTATGATTTATATCATTGATATGGAAGATTTATTTTATCTTTGTATCATATTTACGCATAAAAATAAAATAAATGGGACATCATCAGTTAGATAAATTAGACGAACAGATCTTGCAGCTTATAGCTGATAACGCACGTATTCCTTTTTTGGAAGTGGCCCGGGCATGTAACGTATCGGGGGCTGCCATTCATCAGCGTATCCAGAAACTTACTAATTTGGGTATCTTGAAAGGATCGGAGTTTGTAATCGATCCGGAAAAGATCGGTTATGAAACCTGTGCATATATCGGTTTATATTTAAAGGATCCTGAACAATTTGATAGTGTGACTGAGGGCTTAAGAAACATTCCTGAAGTTGTCGAATGTCATTTTACAACCGGTCAGTATGATATGTTTATCAAAATTTATGCCAAGAATAACCATCATCTGCTGAATATCATCCATGATAAGCTGCAACCGTTGGGATTGGCCCGTTCCGAGACCATCATTTCCTTTAAAGAGGCTATCAAACGCCAGATGCCCATAGAGGATCTGGCCGATGAAGATTAGCGTTCATAATCAATAAAGCAATATGAGTAGAGATGCTTTTCATCTGTTGGATGGCATTCTCTACTTTTTTCTTTCCATATACCAGGATCAATAAAAGGAAAGAAAGCATCGGCTTCTTTTCCTTCATCGTCTATTTCCGTTATGTAAAGTCGGTCGGCAAGCGGAAGCGCTTCTTTATATAGACTGGCTCCTCCAATGATGAATGCTTCTTCATCGCCGGGTATATTTTCAATGGCTTGTTGCAATGACGTGTAACATTCAGCTCCGGGAAAATCTGTTCGGGTCCTGCTTAATACGATATTCCTCCGGTTGGGCAGAGCTCCTTTGGGTAGTGACTCGAATGTTTTCCGGCCCATAATAATTGTATGTCCGGTAGTCAGTGTCTTGAAACGTTTCAAATCGTTGGGTAGCCAGTATAACAGCTTATTCTTGAAGCCTATACCATTTTGTCTATTGATTGCAACAATGATTGACAGTGTCATATCTCTGATTTTTTAATAATAGGTTAGACAGATACTTTTCCGGCGATGTGTGGCCATGGGTTATAATTTTCCAGTTCAAAGTCTTCATATTTGAAATCGAAAATGTTTTTGATATCCGGGTTCAGTTTCATCTGTGGAAGAGGACGAGGTTCACGTGTAAGCTGCAGGTCTACCTGTTCCAGGTGATTGAGGTATATATGTGCATCGCCTAATGTATGTACGAAATCTCCGGCTTTCAGACCGGTGACTTGCGCCATCATCTGAAGCAGCAAGGCATACGATGCGATATTGAACGGTACCCCCAGGAATGTGTCGGCACTGCGCTGATAGAGCTGCAGACTCAGTCTGCCATCGGCAACATAAAACTGGAAGAAGGCATGGCAAGGGGGAAGGTTCATGTTCTTGATATCTGCCACATTCCAGGCACTTACAATGATGCGTCGGGAATCTGGATTATGTTTGATGGTCTCTACAGCTTCAGAAATCTGGTCGATGAATCCTCCTTCATAATCGGGCCATGAACGCCATTGATAGCCGTATATATGTCCGAGGTCTCCATTTTCATCGGCCCATTCGTTCCATATGCGTACTCCGTTATCTTGCAGGTACTTTACATTTGTGTCTCCTTTGAGAAACCAAAGAAGTTCATATATAATGGATTTCAGATGGAGTTTCTTGGTCGTTATCAGCGGAAATCCCTCTTCCAGGTTGAAACGCATCTGATGACCGAATACACTGATTGTACCGGTCCCTGTACGGTCGTCTTTTCTGACTCCTTCTGTACGGATACGGTGCAACAGGTCCAAATATTGTTTCATGACAGTTCTACATATTGGTTAGTGAAATGCAAATTTAAGATAATCGCCCAAATAAAACAATTTATATATAAAGTTTCCATTTGTCCGGAGGACCTGTCATATTATATCGTGCTTGTCTTTATCTTGTCACTAGATTGTCGTATTTTTGCAGAAAGAAACTGATACGGAATAACTGATATGGATTTATCTCGTGACTTTATAGATCGTACCCGTAAATTGTTGGGTGAAAAAGAAATGGATGCTTTTCTACAAGCCTTGGATACAGAATCTCCGGTAAGCATCCGTCTGAACAGGAAAAAATGTATGGATACTGTTCCGCCGCAAGGTTCTCCCGTACCTTGGTGTAAGTCTGGGTTTTATCTGGCATCACGTCCTACATTTACGTTCGATCCGTTGTTTCACGCCGGCTGTTATTACGTACAGGAAGCTTCTTCCATGATTCTGGAACAGGTTTTACGCCAGTATGTCCATGGGCCTGTCATAATGCTCGACTTATGTGCTGCCCCGGGGGGAAAGTCTACTTTAGCCCGTTCTATATTACCCGAAGGCAGTATGTTGGTTGCAAATGAAGTAATGAGGAACCGTGCTCAGATTTTGGCGGAGAATCTGATAAAGTGGGGAGATCCGGGTGTCATTGTCACCGGTAATGATCCGGCCGATTTTGCTCCGCTAGAGAATACGTTTGATGTCATACTGACCGATGTCCCATGTTCGGGTGAAGGAATGTTCCGGAAGGATCCTGTGGCTGTGGAAGAATGGAGTGTGGAAAATGTAGGTTTATGTTGGCAGCGTCAGCGTCGTATATTGCGTGATATATGGAATTGTCTGAAGCCGGGTGGAATACTGATTTATAGTACATGTACCTATAACCGCGAAGAAAATGAGGATAATGTCCGTTGGATTTCGGAGGAGCTGGGAGCTGACATATTGCCTGTTGACGTGTCGGATGACTGGCATATTTCCGGTAACCTGGCAGGATATGATTTCCCGGTATATCGTTTTTTGCCCCATCATACGGTGGGCGAGGGTCTGTTCATGGCAGTACTCCGTAAATCGGGCGAATGGAAAGATCAGGACGTTGCTGAGAGGGTTTCTTCCAGAAAAGAAAAGAAGGGAAAGGGCGGTGGCCGGATGCCGGTCGCCAAAGTTCCGGATTATGTCAAGTCCTGGATAAAATCTCCGGAGCTCTATGCGTGGTATGTGGAAGGTGATGGAATCGTTGCCCTTCCTGCAGCTTATGGATCATTTTATGAGCGCATGAAGAGTTGTTTGCGGATACTTCATGCCGGCATAACGGTTGCTGCCTTGAAAGGTAAGGATTTTGTACCGGCGCATGCATTGGCTATGAGTGTATACCAGAATCCGGACGTATTTGAAAAGGCCGAGCTTACATATGAGCAGGCTGTTTCTTATTTGCGTAAGGAGGCTGTCGTTTTGCCGCTTGAGGTTCCCAAAGGATTGGTTATGGTTACGTATAGACAATTACCTTTAGGTTTTGTCAAGAATCTCGGGAACCGGGCCAACAACCTGTATCCGCAGGAATGGAGGATCCGTAGCGGTTATTTGCCCGAACAGCTTGTCTTTCCGCTGGACATGTAAAGGTTGGAGGTCAGGTCGTAAAGGGCTTCCTGAAAGTACATCCGTTTTTCCATTCTGAGCACCCGTATGCGGTTTTTCCCTTTATGACTTTACCTTTTCCACAGAGCGGACAAACGGTACCTATTATCTTGTCTTCATTGGCGTTTTCTTCCGGATCCTTTGCCTTTTTCCGTTTTTTTGTTGTCGTTTTTACAGGTTCTTCCTGGGTTACGGTAACGCGTCGGTTGCTGTTGTCGCTCAGAACACTGTGTACTATTTCAGTTACCATCTGTCTCAGCTCGGTAAGAAAAGTTGCCGCATCATATTTCTGGCGTTCGATTTCACGCAGTTTCTTTTCCCAGATACCGGTCAGTTCCGCCGATTTCAGCAGTTCTTCATGAATAAGCTGTATCAGTTCCACACCGGTAGGGGTAGCAATCAGGTTTTTACGTTCTTTGCGGATGTAATGGCGTTTGAACAAAGTTTCGATGATGGCGGCACGGGTTGACGGGCGGCCTATTCCGTTTTCTTTCAATGCATCCCGGAGCTCTTCGTTGTCAATCAGTTTTCCGGCAGTTTCCATCGCCCGTAGCAGTGTAGCCTCGGTATAAGGCTTGGGAGGTTGTGTCCATTTCTCATTCAGATCGGGAGTATGAGGACCGTTTTCTCCTTTGACGAATAGAGGGAGTGTACGTTCTTCTTCATTGTCTTTACTCTCTTCCTGTTGTTCTTTGGTAAAGATGACACGCCATCCCGGTTCCAGAATCTGCTTGCCTGTAGTCTTGAATTCCACTTTGTCCACTTCTCCCAGTACCGTTGTGGTAGAAAATTTGCAGTCGGGATAAAAGGCGGCAATAAAACGTCTGGCTATCAGATCGAATACTCTTTTCTCCATATCGGTCAGTCCTTGCGGTTGTACTCCGGTAGGGATGATGGCATGGTGGTCGGTTACTTTTGAATTGTCGAATACTTTCTTGGACTTGGGCAGTTTTTTCCCTGCCAGTGGAGCGGTAAAAGCTACATAGTCTTTCAGTCCTGCCAGGATATTCGGGCATTTGGGGTATATGTCGTCACTCAGGTAGGTAGTGTCAACGCGGGGATAAGTTGCCACTTTCTTTTCATAAAGTGACTGGATAAGCTGCAGGGTCATGTCGGCCGAGTAGCTGAATTTCTTGTTACATTCCACTTGCAGCGAAGTCAGGTCGAACAGGCGGGGAGGGGCTTCCGATCCTTTTTTTGCAGATACGTCGGTCACGAAAAAGTCGGAGTTGCGGACGGTTTCAAGGAATTTCAGCCCTTCTTCCTTTGACGTGAACTTACCTTTAGTTGCACTGAACGTCGTTTCACGATAAACCGTTTTCAGTTCCCAGTAAGGTTCCGGTTTGAAGTTTTCGATTTCCTGCTGACGTTTCACAATCAGGGCCAGGGTAGGTGTCTGCACTCTGCCGATGGAAAGGACCTGTTTGTTCTGTCCGTATTTCAATGTATACAGTCGGGTTGCGTTCATACCCAGAAGCCAGTCGCCTATGGCACGGCTTAGCCCGGCTTCATACAATGGTTGGAATTCGCTTTGGTCTTTCAGTTTGGCAAAACCTTCCCGGATAGCCTCTTCGGTCAGTGATGAGATCCACAGACGCTTGACCGGACAATGGGCTCCGGCTTTCTGCATAACCCAGCGTTGTATCAGTTCTCCTTCCTGTCCGGCATCACCGCAGTTGATGATTTCGTCGGCTTTCTGCATCAACCCTTCGATAATATGGAACTGTTTTTCAATACCCGGGTCATTGATAAGCTTGATCCCGAAACGGGGAGGAAGCATCGGTAGGCTGCCCAGACTCCACGCTTTCCAGGCCGGAGTGTACTCATGAGGCTCCTTGAGGGTACAGAGATGGCCGAATGTCCAGGTTACCTGGTATCCGTTTCCTTCAATATATCCTTCCTTTCGATTTTTCGCTCCCAGTACATCCGCTATGTCACGCGCAACGCTGGGCTTTTCGGCTATGCAGACTATCATGTTATTTTCTTGTTCTGTTTCTAGTGTGGTGGATTGCCGGACAAAGTTAGTTAAAAATGTGTAGAGTACAAGGAATTACCGCTGTCGCTTTTAAGTCATGGAGCCGCTAAGGTCTCAATTTGGATCGGGAAGTGTTGACTTAATCTCTATACTAAGTTTAAAAGATGTCATTCAAGATAAAAAGAGGTTTACCGATTGTCAGTGCGTTTAAATTAATTCTTTAATTTTGTACTTGAAAAACAATAAAGTCATAAACAATGTCGCATTTAGCTCCTCTTATCAGTGACTTGGCGCTTATTTTGATCTGTGCTGGCGTCATGACACTTATTTTCAAGAAATTGAAGCAACCGTTAGTCTTGGGATATATTGTGGCCGGATTCCTCTGCAGTCCGCATTTTTCTTTTACCCCTTCGGTGGTGGATACTGCAAATATCCAGACCTGGTCGGATATCGGTGTTATCTTCCTGCTTTTTGCTTTGGGACTTGAGTTCAGTTTCAAGAAACTGATGAAGGTAGGAGGTTCTGCCGTCATTTCTGCTTGCGCCATCATTTTCTGCATGATATTGATCGGTATGTTTGTGGGGTGGATTTTCGACTGGAGCCGGATGGACTGTATCTATCTGGGAGGTATGTTGGCCATGTCTTCCACCACAATCATTTATAAGGCATTCGATGATTTGGGTTTACGTCAGCAGCGTTTTGCTGGTCTGGTCTTGAGTATTCTTATTCTGGAAGACATCTTGGCTATCGTTCTGATGGTGATGCTTTCTACCATGGCAGTAAGTCAGAATTTCGAGGGCAGCGAAATGATATACAGTCTTTCCAAGCTGGTGTTCTTCCTGATTTTATGGTTTGTAGTAGGCATTTACCTGATTCCTCAGATATTGAAGAAATCACGCAAGCTGATGAGCGATGAAACATTGCTTATCTTTTCATTGGCGCTTTGTTTCGGAATGGTGGTATTCGCTGCGCAGGTAGGGTTTTCTCCGGCATTCGGAGCCTTCATCATGGGATCTGTCCTGTCGGAAACCATAGAATCGGAACATATAGAGAAATTGGTTTCTCCAGTAAAGGATCTGTTTGGAGCTATATTCTTTGTATCTGTCGGTATGATGGTCGATCCGAATATGATTGTCGAGTACCGCTTTCCCATCATAGCCATTGTTGTGGCTATTGTGGTGGGGCAGACAATCTTCGGTACATTGGGAGTGCTGCTTTCCGGGCAGCCGTTGAAGATAGCGATGCAGTGCGGATTCAGTCTGACGCAAATAGGTGAATTTGCGTTCATCATTGCTTCCTTGGGTGTCAGTCTGCATGTAACCAGCGATTTCCTGTATCCGATAGTGGTGGCCGTTTCGGTCATAACTACCTTTCTGACCCCTTACATGATCCGTTTGGCTGTTCCTGCCTACAATATGATAGACCGTCATATTCCGGAACGTTGGTTGCGGCTTATCAGCAAATATGCTTCGGGAACACAGACTGTGAATCATGAAAACAACTGGAAGAAGCTGCTGATGGCTATAACCCGAATTGTTCTGATTTATTCCGTACTCTCTATTGCAATTATTGTTATATGTCTGCATTTTATTATACCTTTGTGTATAGCGATGCTGGGTGATCTTGGAGGACGGATTTTGGGAACCTTTGTTACCATTCTGGCATTGGCTCCGTTCTTGCGGGCCATGATCATGAAAAAGAACCGTTCCATCGAGTTCAAGGCATTGTGGGCCGACAGCCGTTTCAATCATGCACCGTTGATTTCGACTTTTATATTGCGTGTAGTTATCGGTATCGGGTTTGTCATGTTTGTGATAGAAAGCCAGTTCACCACTTCTACGGCTTTGCTTTTAGGAATTGCGATATTGCTGGTTGCCGGGATGATTGCTTCCCGCTTCCTGAAAAGGCAGTCTATCTTTATGGAGCGTACGTTCGTACAGAATCTCCGCTTCAAGGAAATGCATCAGGAATATCTGGGTGAGAAGGAACCGGAGTATGCTGGCCGGTTACTTGCCCGTGACCTGCATCTGAGTGATTTTGTCATACCCGCAGAGTCGTCCGTGGCCGGAAAGACTTTGAAGGAATTGAATTGGGGAAAAAGATTCGGAGTACATGTGGCTGCGATTATCCGAGGGAGGCGGCGTGTGAATATACCGGATGGAAATTCCCGGATTTTTCCGAATGACAAGTTGCAGGTAATCGGGACAGACGACCAGCTGGCGGTATTTTCAGACAAGGTTTCGAAGGTTGCCAATACGTACGATGACAGTGATTTTGAAAAGCATGAAATGCAGTTAAAACAGTTTGTCCTTGACAAGTCGGCAAAACTGGTTGGAATGACCATCGGGCAGAGCACAATCCGGACTGAATATCATTGTCTGGTTGTAGGGGTTGAATGTCATGCGGATGGTATGTTGCACAGTCCGGATGTAAACCGGAAATTCGAAGCTGGTGATGTCGTTTGGGTAGTAGGGGAAGAACTGAATCTGGAACGTTTGTTCGCGGCCCAACAGAAAGAATGATTTGTTTAACATAATAAAAAGAAGAATTATGAAAAGTGATCCGAAAGACTGTCTGTATTGTCAGAATAATGAGACATTACACAATTTGATGATTGAAATTGCCCAATTGAATGTCTCACGTGTTTTTCTGTTCAAGGAACAGACCTACAGAGGCCGTTGTCTTGTTGCATATAAAGATCATGTAAATGATTTGAACGAGTTGAGTGATGAGGACCGTAATGCATTTATGGCCGATGTAGTCCGTGTAACCCGTGCCATGGACAAGGCATTTCATCCGGAAAAGATCAATTATGGTGCATACAGTGACAAGTTGTCTCATCTACATTTTCATCTGGCTCCTAAATATGTGGATGGTCCCGATTACGGAGGCACATTCCAGATGAATCCGGGAAAGGTATACTTGACAGATGCCGAGTATCAGGAACTGATTGACGCTATCAAGGCTAATCTGTAATCTAGGATAAAAAAGTAACGGGTGCAGATCCTTCCATCGATTTGCACCCGTTATTTCTTATTTTTCATTATCATTATCATTTTCGTCTTCGTCATCAAAGTCGAAGTCAAATTCATCATCAATGTATTCAGGCGTAAAGAAGTCGTCCAGGTCGCGCCTGTCTTTTTTTGTCGGTCGGCCCATACCTTTGGCCCGGTTTACGAATCCGCTGATCTTGCTCATTTCCAGCAGTTCATATTGGTCGGGAGTCGTTACATTTTCCATGATTTCGGGAACGAGCTTGGCACCCACCCGTTTTTCAATGGCCTGCAACACCTTGAAAGAATAGGTGATGGGCGGTTTCTTGACTTGGATAATGTCACCGGGTTTGATCATGCGGGCCGGTTTGGCCTGTGCTCCATTGATGCATACCCGTCCTTTCTTGCATGCTTCGGCTGCGACGGTGCGGGTCTTGAAGATGCGGGCAGCCCACATCCATTTATCTATTCTAGCTTCGGGCATATGCTTGTTCTACTTGTTGTTATATTGGTTCATGGTTATATTCAGGCCGGCAAGACAGAAACTTTTAATGATTTCACCGGCAGTTTCCAGCCTTTCGGGCATCAGTTTCAAATCATTTTCATCGAAATGCCCCAATACATAGTCTACTTGTCCTCCTTTAGGAAAATCATTTCCTATCCCGAAGCGTAGACGGGCATAATTCTGTGTGCCTAAAGTTGCGGCAATATGCTTCAGTCCGTTATGTCCGGCATCGCTGCCTTTTCCTTTTAACCGCAGACTTCCGAAAGGAAGTGCCAGGTCATCTACTACAACCAGAACGTTTTCCAGAGGAATCTTTTCCTGCTGCATCCAGTAACGTACCGCGTTTCCGCTCAGGTTCATGTATGTGGAAGGTTTGAGTAGCAGTAATTGGCGGCCTTTGAGTGGTAAAGTTGCGGTTGCCCCGTATCGTCCGTCCTTAAAAACAATATTGGACGCCTTAGCGAGGGCGTCCAATACCATAAATCCTATGTTGTGGCGGGTATTACGGTATTCGTCACCGATATTTCCCAGCCCTACAATCAAATATTTCATTGAAAGGGATTTTGTCGTTTATGTCATTTATTTTGCAGCAGCCTGAGCACCACGAGCGGCACGAGTCAATTTAACGGCACAAACAACAGCTTCTTTGGCATTCAAAATTTCCAGACCTTCGAAGTTCAGTTCACCTACTTTGATAGTCTTGCCCAGACCCAAATTGGTTACGTTGATAACCAAACGTTCCGGAATAATGTTATACAAAGCTTTTACTTTCAGCTTACGGATCTGGAGAGCCAGTTTACCACCGGCCTTGACACCTTCGGCCAGACCTTCCAACTGTACCGGAACTTCCATTACGATAGGATTTTCTTCGTTGATCTGCAGGAAGTCAATATGCAGGATAGCGTCAGTTACAGGGTGGAACTGGATGTCTTTCATGATGGCGTTTACAACCTTACCATCGATGTCCAGGTCTACAACGTAGATATGAGGTGTGTATACCAGTTTACGCAAGCCGTCGGTCGGAACCATGAAGTGGGTAGCAACCTGCTTTCCGTTTTCATCTTTCTGCATTCCGTACAATACGCAAGGAACTGCATTGTTTTTACGCAAGCTATGAGTAGCTTTCTTTCCTGTTTCAGTTCTTAAAGAACCTTTGATTTCAATTGATTTCATGTTTGAATAATTTTTTGTGTTACTCTAAATTAAGTTGGTTTGTTGCTTAATTCGCCATCACACGATGTGGTATATCACACGATGAGCTTAAAAAAGCGCTGCAAATTTAGCGCTTTTCCATATAACTGCCAAATATTTTGTAATTTACTTTACGCCCCGGAAAGTTTTTCAGAAGTCTATGTCTATTTTTATTTCATCAGTATTTAATGTAGAAGGGGTTTCCTTGTTTTGCGTTTCGGCCGTACGGCTGTCGTTTGATGCAGGTCCCTGTTCCTGTTCGATAAACCGGATGGTCTGTTGCAATCCGTTCATGAATTTCTCAAAATCTTCTTTATAGAGGAATATTTTATGCTTTTCAAAGCTGACCTGAGAAGATTCCCCTTCGCCCGATATCACTTTCTTACTTTCTGTTATGGCAAGGAACATCTCATCCTTTCTGTTTTTTTTCACATCAAGGTAGTAGATTCTTTTACCGGCCTTGATCGCTTTTGAAAAAACAATTTCTTTATCTCCTTCTCCTGTTGTGTTCTTTGTAAAATCTTCCATGGTATAAAAAACTTGTCTTTTAATATTATATATATAAATCTGGTCTCAAATTTGAGGAATTTTTTGAAATGTACAAAAAACTTCTCGTAAAATTATTTATAAACTGCAAAAATCGGTAAAAAGCCTGTTGGATATTTGTTTTGTATTTAGGAAAATAATTATTTTTGCAACCCGAAATTATATTAAAAATATATATGATTAACAGAGTTCTTATCCGTCTTAAGATTGTTCAGATAATCTACGCTTATTATCAGAACGGTGGTAAAAATTTGGATACTGCAGAAAAGGAGTTGTTCTTCAGTTTATCTAAAGCGTATGATCTGTATAACTATCTTCTTCTTTTAATGGTAGAAGTTACACGGTATGCCAACAAGCGGTTGGATGCCGCAAAGCACAAGCTCGCTCCTACAGAGGAGGATCTTAATCCGAATACAAAGTTTGTAGACAATCGTTTCATAGCCCAGCTTGAAGTGAACAAGCAGCTGAATGATTTCGCCAATTCCCAGAAGAAGACATGGGAGAATGAGGGTGAGTTCATCAAGAGCCTGTGTGAACAGATAATGAACAGCGATATATATAAGGAGTATATGGCCAGTGAGGAATCGTCATACGATGAGGACCGTGAGGTATGGAGAAAGATATATAAGAAGATCATCTTCAATAACCAGGCCTTGGATGAGGTGTTGGAAGACCAGAGCCTGTACTGGAACGATGACAAGGAAATTGTCGATACTTTTGTCTTGAAGACCATCAAGCGTTTTGATCCGAAGAATGGCGAAAAACAGGAACTTCTTCCCGAGTTCAAGGATGAGGAGGACCAGGATTTTGCCCGCCGGCTTTTCCGCCGTTCCATCCTGAATGCGGACTATTACCGACATCTGATCAGCGAGAACTCGAAGAACTGGGATCTGGACCGTGTAGCTGTCATGGATGTAATTATCATGCAGATCGCATTGGCCGAGATTCTGAGTTTTCCGAATATTCCGGTCAATGTTTCGCTGAACGAATATGTTGAAATTGCCAAGCTGTACAGCACTCCGAAGAGTGGCGGATTCATCAACGGGACTTTGGACGGAATCGTTAATCAATTGAAAAAGGAAAACAAGCTGACAAAAAATTAATATATTTGTCAGACTTAATATTAATCTTAAACTAAGAATATATTTATGAATCTGTTATTTGTCATGTTACAGGCTCAGGGCGGAGGCGACTACTCTTTCCTGATTATGATGGTTGCGATTTTTGCCATTATGTATTTCTTTATGATTCGTCCTCAGAACAAGAAGCAGAAAGAAATCGCTAATTTCCGTAAAAATCTTGAAGTAGGGCAGTCGGTCGTTACCGCTGGCGGTATTTATGGAAAGATCAAGGAAATCGAAGATAACGCAGTGATTGTGGAAATAGCTTCCAGCGTGAAGATTAAGGTCGACAAGAACTCTATCTTCGCTGATGCACAGGCACAGCAGCCTGCAAAAAAATAAAAATGATTTATTGCTATGTTCGATGTAAAGAACATAAATAAATATTATCGGCTGGGAATCCGGAAGGCCAGAGACTTTTTGCTGAGTAAGAAGAGTAAGGAGTGTCTGGTCTTCTTGTTTTTTGTGTTGGTGTCTTTCGGCTTCTGGCTTCTGCAGACTTTGGATGATTCCTATCAGACGGAGTTCAAGATTCCGGTCCGGCTGAAGAATGTCCCAAAAGAGGTTGTCCTGACTTCGGATTTTCCTTCGGAGGTGCGTGTACGGGTGGAAGACAGAGGGACTGTCCTGCTCAATTACATGCTGGGGCGTACGTTCTATCCTGTTTCCTTTGATTTCAATGACTACAAGGATATGGGTACGTATGTACGGATTTCATCGTCTGAACTGCTGAAGAAGATTAACGGACAGCTGAATGTCTCTACCAAGCTGCTTTCTGTCCGTCCGGATACGTTGGAATTCTATTATACCCAGGGACAGGCGAAAAGGATTCCGGTACGTTTTAACGGAAAATTCGGACTGGGCCGTCAATATTATGTCTCAAAGGTGAGGTTAAGTCCGGATTCAATTATGGCATACGCTCCTCAAGGTGTGTTGGATACGCTTGCTGCTGCCTATACGCGTGAAGTCAAGTTGGATAATGTGACCGATTCCATACACCAGAGGGTTGAACTGATGAAATGCAAAGGGGTAAAGTTTGTGCCGTCCTATACCGACATGTCGGTTTATGTTGACATGTATTCCGAAAAGACTGTGGAGGTGCCTGTTATCGGTCTCAACTTCCCGGCGGGAAAAGTATTGAGGACTTTTCCTTCGAAAGTCCGGGTTACCTTTCAGGTTGGTCTGAAGCGTTTTAAGGAGGCTACAGCCGACAAGTTCTTTATCGGTGTCACTTATGAGGATCTCATCAAATCACAGAGTGACAAGATTCCGTTGACTATTAAGGTGGCTCCCGATTATGTAGGACATATCCGGATAAACCCTGCGTCGGTCGATTATCTGATAGAGCAGCAAGAGCTGCAGGAAGGGAGCGAAGAGCAATGATCAGGCTTGGAATTACCGGAGGAATAGGTAGCGGGAAATCTTATGTGTCACGTCTCCTGCGTGCAGACGGTATCAGTGTATATGATACCGATGCGGAAGCGAAAAGACTTATGTTGTCTCATCCTTCCATTCGCAAAGACCTGATAGGTTTGCTGGGCGAGGATGTGTATCTTGACGGCAGGCTGAACAAGCCTTTGCTGGCAAGTTATCTGTTTGCATCTTCCGGAAATGCTGCCCGGATAAACGGGATTGTCCATCCCCGTGTAAAGGAAGATTTTCTGTCATGGGCTTCCCGGCAGGAGTCCGGACCGGTAGCTTTGGAGAGTGCCATCCTTTTTGAGTCCGGTTTTGAAGATGTAGTAGATAAAGTCATTATGGTTTATGCCCCGCTGGATGTCCGTATACGTCGGGTTATGGAGCGTGACCATGCTACACGTGAGCAGGTAGAAAGCAGGATTGCCGCTCAGATGAGCGATGAAGAGAAGGTCCGCCGGGCGGATTTTGTGATAATGAACGACGGGAAGCGGGAGCTTCAGTCACAATTGTCGGCTCTCTATGACGCTTTGGCGTTGAAAAGGTTGAGATAATTTGTGTATGTCGTTGTTGAGTTGTATTTTTGTTTTATAA
>ULQU01019740.1_pt1 | contig 67099 bp, 59 predicted proteins | sample 1954841 | NCBI WGS metagenome assembly ULQU01 (sample SAMEA4835664, study PRJEB28245) | human gut metagenome | biome: gut microbiome; material: fecal sample | place: Denmark | collected 2008
TGATATAAGGAAGTTCCAAGCTTGAATAAGTGGGGACTTCCTTATTTTTTAGCCCTTTTCTTTGTGTACCTTTTATTAAAGGTATTTTCACGAATATCTTTTCGGATACCGGAATAATATACTTAGAATCGATACAATGCCTAGTACCATAGGGTAATAGAGGTATCCGATGATGCTGAGCGGTGACAGGTGGGTGAGTTCTGCGGCTATCAGCATCTGTGCACCGTAAGGGATAATTCCTTGTATGACACATGAGAAAGTATCTAATATACTGGCGCTTTTCCTTTTATCTATTCTATATTTTTCAGCGATGTTGTTGGCTAACGGGCCTACGGTTATGATGGCAATGGTATTATTTGCCGTACAGAAGTTGGCCAGACTTACCAGAGCGGCTATACTGAATTCTGCTCCACGTTTGTTTTTTACATGTCGTGTCAGTTTGCGTATGATATAGTCAATTCCTCCGTTGAAGCGGATCAGTTCCAGCATGCCTCCAGCCATCAAGGTAATGATGATGAGTTCCCCCATGCCCGTCATGCCTTCTCCCATGGCATTGAACCATCCGAAGATATCGAAACTGCCGTATATTATTCCGATAATTCCGCTGGAAATAATACCTAACAGCAATACCAGGGTTACATTCATGCCGGCAACGGCTGTTCCTAATACAATAATGTAGGGGATAACCTTGATCCATTCAATGTTCTGTACCGCAGCTGTGGTTTCAATCTGCATGCCATAAATGATATAGTATCCGAAAACCAGCAAAGCGGCAGGAAGGGCTATCATAAAGTTGACTCTGAATTTGTCGCGCATCACACAGTTCTGTGTACGCGTAGCGGCTATGGTTGTATCGGATATAAAGGAGAGGTTGTCTCCAAAGAAAGCGCCTCCTATTACCAGGGCTGTCATGAAGGGGAGATCTACCCCTGTTTTCATCGCGATGCCTGCAGCTACCGGAGTGAGGGCCACGATGGTGCCGACCGATGTCCCTATTGATAATGATATGAAGCATGAAGCCAGGAAAATGCCGGCCAGCAGCAAATTGTCGGGCAGTAGGGTCAGTGTAAGGTTGACTGTGGCATCAATGGCTCCCATGGCTTTAGCCGATTGTGCAAAAGCACCTGCCAGGATGAATATCCAGATCATGATCATGATATTTTTGTTGGCAGCCCCTGATGAATATTGGAAAATGCGGTCGTTGAGGCTGAGTCCTTTGGTGGTAGCCACAGCATAGACCGATGCCACAAGAAATGCTATTGTAATGGGTACCTTATAGAAATCATTGACTATAAGTGATGTTATCAGGTATAGGCAGAGGAATACTACAAGCGGTGTCAGTGCCCATCCGTTAGGTTTGTTTGTTATCGTTGTGAGTTTGTTTGAATTCATTCTTGGAGTTCTTTTGTTTGTTTTGCAGTGGGTTTGGCTTATGGCCTGTAAGAAAACAGCTGCAAAGATAGCGTTTTATACACAGACATCAAGGGGGAATGTCCTTTAAAATGAAGAAGTGGAATGATGCTTTCAAGGGAAAATTGAAAGGGTATAGACTCCGAGGAAATGCCGGTTATGGCTTTGGTAGTCTATACCCTTTTTGTAATGTGCTATGATAGAAAAAGGATAATTTTTTTCTAGAATCGGATTACAAGGTTACGCCAGTCTTGAAAATGGCTATTTCACGGTATCCTTTCTTTTCGTTGTTCACCCATTCGCCGCTTGCTACACGGATAACATAGTCGATAAAACGTTTACATGTTTCTTCCATCGGTTCATGTTCTACGATAACACCTGCATTGAAGTCAATCCATCCTGGTTTATGGGCAGCCAGACGTGAATTCGTAGAAATTTTCATGGTAGGTACATATGTTCCGAACGGCGTTCCTCGGCCGGTTGTAAACAATACCATGTGACAGCCGCATGAAGCCAATGCAGTAGCGGCTACTAAGTCGTTTCCTGGAGCAGACAGCAGATTCAGTCCTTTGGTCTGCAGGCGTTCACCATAAGGCATTACCCCTGATACATAACTTTTCCCGCATTTCTGGGTACAGCCCAACGCTTTTTCTTCAAGGGTGGAGATACCGCCAGCCTTGTTACCCGGTGAAGGGTTTTCACCTACAGGTTCGCCATGTGACAGGAAATACTCTTTGAAGTCATTTATCAGGTGTACAGTTTTGTCAAACAGTTCCGGAGTCTTGCAGCGGTTCATCAGGATAGTTTCAGCCCCGAACATTTCCGGAACTTCTGTCAGTACTGAAGTTCCTCCTTGTGCAATCAGAAAATCGGAGAACATGCCTAACAACGGGTTTGCTGTAATGCCGGAGAAGCCATCGGATCCACCGCATTTCAATCCGACACGAAGTTCGGACAATGGAATATCTACGCGTACATCCTGTTTGCATTTGGCGTACAGTTCACGCAATATCTTCATACCTTCTTCGAATTCGTCATCCACTTTCTGTGCTACCAGGAACTTGATTCGCTCTTCATCATACTTTCCGATGAATTCGCGGAAAATATCGGGTTGGTTGTTTTCGCATCCCAATCCTACTACCAGTACAGCTCCTGCATTAGGGTGGAGCACCATGTCACGCAGTATCTTTTTTGTATTTTCATGGTCATCGCCCAGCTGTGAGCAACCGTAATTATGCGGGAACGCCATGATGGCGTCGATACCTTCTTCATTGGTTTCACGGCGAAGAGCCTCGGCGAGCTGGTTTACAATGCCGTTTACACAACCTACGGTAGGGATGATCCATATTTCGTTACGGATTCCCACATCACCGTTCTTACGGCGGTATCCTTTAAACGTAAGGTTTTCCTGTGGAATATCCAGTTTTACCTCTACCGGATTATAAGTGTAGTCCAACAGGCCAGCCAGGTTGGTCTTGATTTCTTTTTCACAGATCCAACTCCCTTGCGGCACCTCTTTGATGGCGTGTCCGATGGGGTAACCATATTTGATGATGTTCTCACCCTCCTTGAAGTCCTTCAAGGTTACTTTATGACCTGCGGGGACATCTGTCTTGAGTGTGATTTCCTGTCCGTCTACATTGATGGTTTCGCCGGCTTTCAATGCCGAGATGGCTACAGCTACGTTGTCTGCCGGATTGATTTTCAAATAAGTTTTTTCCATAAGTTATTATGTTAGTATGATTTCTGGGTTAGTCATTGTTTCGGTGTGCGTCAAGATAAAAATCTATGTTATCTATAGACAGCAGGTTGATGGGCATATAATTACACTCCTTGACCTTCTTTTTCAGGATGAGGTGGTTGCATAGGCTTTCCACACAGCTATATCCCTGTAAGGTTGGTTGTTGGGCGATGATAAAGTCAATCAGCCCTTCTCTCAGACAGGCTACATTCCTGCCCAACAAGTCGTATCCCATCAGGTGGAAGTCGTGTCTTTCATGCTTGAGCATATATTCGCCTATGATGTAGGCTTTTGAATTGAAGGTAATGCCATAATGGATATCAGGATGTTCTTGGAAAAAACGGTCCAATATCCCTTCGTCTTCTTTCGGCTGTTTGGCGTATAGGTTGAGTTCCATTATCTTTATATGTGGGTTATGTTCCAGCATAAAAGTCTGGAAACCTTCTTCCCGTTTGAGCTGTTGGCTGGAACCGAGTCTTCCCTCGTTAATTTGTCTGAATATTACCAGATCGGAGCTGTCACGCATCAACATTTGCATGATACGGGCAGCAAAATATCCGCTTTGACGGGCATTTTGTCCGTAAAATGTGAGAGGCTCCAGTCGGGGAATATTGAAGTCAATAAAGACATAAGGTATTTCTTGTGCTTTCAGCCTGCGTATCACTTCTTCAGTTTCGGGTTCGATGGTAGGGACAATGATGTATCCGTCCGGTTGGACTTCCGTCAGTATGTTGCTGGCCGCCACGAATGCACCGAACTCATATTGGTCGTAATATTCCGTTATCAGTGAAATCTGGAAGTCCGAAAAGGCTTTCATTGCCTGTTGCATTCCGTTCTCCACATCTTCCCAATAATCGCCTGCCGAGTGCGAGGGCAACAGGCAGGCAAATGTGTATTTTCGGTTCGATGCAAGGGCGCTGGCATACATGTTCGGCTGATAGTCGAGCTGTTTCAGTATTTCTTCTACTTTTTTCCGGCTGGCTTTTGAAACTCCCGACCGGTCATGAAGTACGCGGTCCACAGTTCCTACGGATACTCCGGCAAGCTGTGCTATATCCTTGATTCTTACTCTTTCCGATTGTTTGTTCATAGACCTTTCTATACCTTAATTTATATGCTGTGGCAGCATTTGATTGCCTATTAAAAAAAATCGATACAAATATATAACTTTTTTTGGTATTTCAAAAATAAATCGTACCTTTGTGTGCGTGCACAAAATGGATATTCCAATAAAATGTCAAGATTTGGAATAAGTTGGCACCCGGAAGGATTTTTCAAACAAACTTATTTTATAAATAGTAAAAAAATAATCTACAATGGGAAAAATTGTTACTTTAGGCGAAATCATGTTGAGACTGTCAACTCCTGGAAACACTCGTTTTGTTCAGTCTGATAATTTCGATGTTGTTTACGGTGGTGGTGAAGCAAATGTTGCGGTAAGTTGCGCTAACTATGGTCATGATGCATATTTTGTAACAAAATTGCCGAAACATGAAATCGGTCAGGCTGCAGTAAATGCTTTGCGTAAATATGGTGTGAAGACAGATTTTATCGCTCGTGGTGGCGACCGTGTAGGTATCTATTATTTGGAGACGGGTGCGTCTATGCGTCCTAGCAAGGTTATTTATGACCGTGCCCATTCTGCAATTGCTGAGGCTGATCCTTCTGATTTTGATTTTGACGCTATTATGGAAGGAGCCGACTGGTTCCATTGGTCTGGTATTACTCCGGCTATTTCCGATAAGGCCGCTGAACTTACCAAATTGGCTTGTGAAGCTGCAAAACGTCACGGTGTGACTGTGTCTGTCGACTTGAATTTCCGTAAGAAATTATGGACAAAGGAAAAAGCTCAGTCAATCATGCGTCCTTTGATGAAATATGTTGATGTTTGTATAGGTAACGAGGAAGATGCCGAACTTTGCTTGGGATTCAAACCGGACGCTGACGTAGAAGGAGGTAAGACTGATGCTGAAGGATATAAAGGTATTTTCAAGGCTATGGCCAAGGAATTCGGGTTTAAATATGTAATCTCCACTTTGCGTGAATCTTTCTCTGCAACTCATAATGGATGGAAAGCTATGATTTATAACGGTGAAGAATTCTATACTTCAAAACGTTATGATATCAATCCGATTGTAGACCGTGTAGGTGGCGGTGATTCATTCTCTGGTGGTATTATTCACGGTCTGTTGACTAAACCTAACCAAGGTGCGGCTTTGGAATTTGCAGTTGCAGCTTCTGCATTAAAGCATACTATCAACGGCGACTTCAATCTGGTTTCTGCAGAAGAAGTTGAAGCTTTGGCTGGTGGTGATGCAAGCGGTCGTGTACAGAGATAATTAATATGAAAGAAAAATAACTAAGGTTATAGAAAATGGCTAAATTTGACAAAATCGCAGTGTTGGAAAAGATAGGATCAACCGGTATGGTTCCTGTCTTCTATCACAAAGATGTAGAAATTGCAAAGAAAGTGGTTAAGGCTTGCTATGATGGCGGCGTACGTGCTTTCGAGTTTACTAACCGTGGTGACTTTGCTCATGAGGTATTTGCCGAAGTGGTTAAGTTCGCTGCAAAGGAGTGTCCTGAAATGGCAATGGGTGTAGGTTCTGTAGTTGATCCTGCTACGGCTGCGTTGTACATTCAGTTAGGGGCTAATTTCGTGGTAGGTCCGTTGTTCAATCCTGAAATTGCAAAGGTATGTAACCGTCGTCTGGTTCCTTACACTCCGGGTTGTGGCAGTGTATCAGAGGTAGGTTTCGCACAAGAATTGGGTTGCGACCTTTGTAAGATTTTCCCGGGTGATGTTTTGGGTCCTAAATTGGTGAAAGGTATGTTGGCTCCGATGCCATGGTCTAAGTTGATGGTTACAGGCGGTGTTGAACCGACTCAAGAGAACTTGACTTCATGGATTAAAGCTGGTGTATTCTGCGTAGGTATGGGTTCCAAGTTGTTCCCGAAAGATAAGGTAGCTGCTGAAGACTGGGCTTACATTACTGATAAATGTAAGGAAGCTTTGGGTTATATAGCAGAGGCCCGCAAATAAATTTTCTGAAAAAGTTCATTTTGTTTAAAGGTGTATAAAGTGAGAGCGTCGGATGCATGGTGACATACATTCCGACGCATTCTCTTTTTATAGACCTTTTGCTTTATTTTTTTGCAGGACAGAAGCGGTTGGTATTTGACATGTAGGATAGAGATGGCTCATAGAAATAAAGTGAGTAAGGGAATGCTTATTACCGACAATAGAGTGGTAAGGAATGTACCTTGTGCCATGGTGGTTTCACCCTTGCCGTATTGGATGCAGAATAATGTTCCGTATGAGGCTACAGGCATGGCGCAAAGAATGGTGTTGATGTCATTTATAGTGGAGTCTACACGGCACAGGCGTGAGAGGTATAGAATGATCAGTGGAACAATGATTAGCCGTAAAGCGGCCATCAGGTAGATGCCGGTTGATCCGAACATGCGTTTGATAGGGATTTGCGCTATTGATGAACCGATGATAAGAAGGGCCGAAGGTACCGTCATGTTTCCCAGGAGAGTGAAAGGGGTACTTATTACATTGGGAAGCTTATATTCGGTAGCCACAATTAGGATGGATAAATAAGAGGCTATCATGGCGGGGCAGTACAATGTGTGAATATCGAATTTCATTTTGTCTTTTCCACCGCTTACAAAAAGAGTTCCGAAAACAAATATCAATAGAGTGCTTGGGAAGTTCAGGATGCTGGCATAGAATACGGCGTTGGCTCCGAATATGGATGCTACGATGGGGTAGCCGATAAAGCCTACATTGCCGAAGGCAAGCATAAAGCTGTAAATTCCTCTTTCTTCTGTTTGGATGGGCAGGTATCGTGGAATAAGAAAGGCTCCCAGAATAAGTAGGACATAAGTGGCAAAGCCAACAATCAACAGGGGGAGGATAAGATGTTTGTCGGGGAGTGTGTCGCCCATTACAGAAGAAAGAATCAGGCAGGGGCAAGTTACGTTGATGACAAACGTTGATAATTTCCGGTCAAAGTCGGAGTCCATCATCTTTTTCTTGGTCAGAAAATATCCGACGATGACAATGATGAACAATATGATCATCTGTGAAACAATTGCGTTCATAGAGCTTTTTTTAAGTTGTTTCTGAAAAAAACTACATTAAATTCCGGCTGCAAAGTTAACGCTTTATTTTGTATACCTGTTCTACAGGTTTATTGGATTTTTATTGTCTGGCATAAGGAATGTTTTATTAAAAAACAGTTTTTGATAAACGGGCCTGTATTCTTGTCCAATCGGGAATTGTAGAGGATGAATATAAAATAATTGGGCTCTTGTTTGGAATCTTTTTCATATACTGGCTGATACTTCTTTTAAAAATGCAGATATAGTGTCGAGTTCCTTGTTGTCGAGTTCTGTATCCCATTCCAAAGTGATGGTACCGGCAAATTGACGGTCTGGAAGATTTTTCCAGACTAATTTGATCCGGTCTTCCCAGTAAGTGTTTTTTTCCTGGAATTTTCGGATTGCCTTTTTCAGGCATTCATTTGTGGTATTCGATTTTTCTTTAGCCAATGTGAAGAGGCAATTAACTTTTACCAGTCCGTCTTTCGGGGATACGATGAACTGACAGATGGTTTGGTTTACAGCCAGGCTAAACTCGTTTGTAAGTTTGCTTACATCGGCTGTTCCTCCTAACATGAGATAAAGTCTACGGGCATCGTCGGCCAGAACTTTGCTTCTCTGCCGGTTACAATATTTCCAGTATCCTAGTGTTGCGATGATAATGGCACATATGATCAGGTCTATGTAATTGCTGGTGAATCCCAAGCTATAACATGCAATCAGTACAATCGCTGCCACCAATATGATGAGAATGGATATTCGGGTCTTTTGTTTCATGAGTTTGGTTTGATAGGATGAATTTGTATAATGCAAATGTAACAATTCAGTGAAAATATACAAGTCTTTATGCTTCTCTTTTTATTTAATGACCGTACGATTCTTTTGTGGATGCAACGTTTCTTTGTTCTCTAATAAAATTAAATATGTCCTGAATATTAGCTTAAAATGTTTTTTGAATATGTATTTTTCTTATAAATTTGCAACCTAATTTTAGGGCACATAGGTCTATGTGTTATGGTGCATAGGTCTGTATGATTTTGAAGAGAATAAAACAATAATAAAGTATGAGTAAAAAATTTACTGAATATTCACAACTTAACCTTTCTGATGTCAACAAGGAAGTGCTGAAGAAATGGGATGAGAACGATGTTTTCTCCCGTAGTATGACTGAACGCGAGGGACATCCGTCGTTCGTATTCTATGAAGGTCCTCCTTCTGCAAACGGTATGCCGGGTATCCATCATGTGATGGCCCGTACTATCAAGGATACTTTCTGCCGCTTCAAGACTATGAAGGGATTTCAGGTAAAGCGTAAAGCCGGATGGGATACACACGGACTGCCGGTAGAATTGGGTGTGGAAAAGGCTTTGGGTATTACTAAAGAGGATATCGGTAAAACCATTTCTGTAGCTGAATATAACAGACATTGCCGTACGGATGTGATGAAGTTTACCAAGGAGTGGACTGACCTTACCCACAAAATGGGGTATTGGGTCGATTTGGATAATCCGTACATTACTTATGATAACCGTTACATTGAGACCTTGTGGTGGTTGCTTCAGCAGTTGTATAAGAAAGGTCTGTTGTATAAGGGATATACCATTCAGCCGTATTCACCTGCAGCCGGAACAGGTTTGAGCTCACATGAGCTGAACCAGCCAGGATGCTATCGCGATGTGAAGGATACGACTGTAGTCGGACAATTTAAAATGAAGAACCCGAAGCCGGAAATGGCTCAATGGGGTACTCCTTATTTTATAGCATGGACAACTACTCCATGGACTTTACCTTCGAATACTGCTCTTTGTGTAGGCCCGAAGATAGATTATGTGGCAGTGCAGACCTATAATGGCTATACAGGAGAAAAAATGACCGTAGTATTGGCTAAGCCGTTACTTTATGCTCATTTTAATAAGAAGGCCGAAGGTATTGCGTTGGAAGATTACAAGCCTGGAGATAAGCTGATTCCGTTCAAGGTAGTGGGTGAGTACAAGGGTACTGATCTGGTAGGAATGGAATATGAACAGCTTATTCCTTGGGTAAAACCAGTAGAAACAGATAAGGACGGCAACTGGAAGGTGGCTGTAGATAAGGCTTTCCGGGTAATTCCGGGTGATTATGTCACTACTGAAGATGGTACCGGAATAGTTCATATTGCTCCTACATTCGGTGCCGATGATGCCAATGTAGCCCGTGCCGCAGGAATCCCGTCGCTGTTTATGATAAACAAGAAGGGTGAAACCCGTCCGATGGTGGATTTGACAGGAAAGTTCTATCTTTTGGACGAGCTTGATGAAACATTTGTAAAGGAATGTGTGGATGTAGACAAGTATAAGGAATACCAGGGACGATGGGTAAAGAATGCTTATGATCCTCAGTTTACTGTCGACGGTAAGTACGATGAAAAGGCTGCTCAGGCTGCTGAATCTCTCGATATCTATATCTGCATGATGATGAAGCAGAATAACCAGGCATTTAAGATTGAAAAGCATGTACACAACTATCCGCATTGTTGGCGTACAGACAAACCGGTATTGTACTATCCGCTTGACAGTTGGTTTATCCGGTCTACCGCTTGTAAGGATCGTATGATCGAGCTGAACAAGACTATCAATTGGAAGCCGGAATCGACTGGCTCTGGACGTTTCGGTAAATGGCTGGAGAATTTGAACGATTGGAATCTGAGCCGTTCCCGTTACTGGGGTACTCCACTGCCCATCTGGCGTAGCGAAGATGGTGAGGAAATCTGTATCGGTTCGGTAGAGGAATTGTATAACGAGATAGAAAAGTCGGTTGCCGCAGGCGTTATGACTGAAAATCCGTACAAGAAACTAGGTTTCGTTCCGGGGGTATATACAAAAGAAAATTATGATAAAATAGATTTGCATCGCCCGTATGTGGATGATATTCTTCTGGTATCAGCTTCGGGTAAGCCGATGAATCGTGAAACAGATCTGATTGACGTATGGTTTGATTCTGGTTCTATGCCTTATGCACAGTTGCACTATCCGTTCGAAAATAAGGAACTTGTGGACAACCGTACTTATTATCCGGCCGATTTTATTGCAGAAGGGGTAGACCAGACCCGTGGATGGTTCTTTACGTTGCATGCTATTGCCACTATGGTATTCGATAGTGTTGCTTATAAGAATGTGATTTCAAATGGTCTGGTGCTTGATAAGAATGGCAATAAGATGTCTAAACGTCTGGGTAACGCTGTCGATCCATTCAGCACTATTGAAAAATATGGTTCCGATCCATTGCGCTGGTATATGATTACCAATTCGTCACCGTGGGATAACCTGAAGTTTGATACAGATGGTGTGGACGAAGTACGTCGCAAATTCTTTGGAACGTTATACAATACTTATTCGTTCTTTGCATTGTATGCTAATGTAGATGGTTTTACATATGCGGAGGAAGATGTTCCGATGGAACAGCGTCCGGAGATTGACCGTTGGATTCTGTCTCTATTGAATACCCTGATTAAGGATGTGGACGCATGTTATAACGACTATGAGCCTACTAAAGCCGGTCGTCTGATTACTGATTTTGTGAATGATAATCTAAGTAACTGGTATGTCCGTTTGAACCGTAAGCGTTTTTGGGGAAGTGCTATGTCACAGGATAAACTTTCGGCTTATCAGACATTGTACACTTGCCTGGAAACTGTGGCTAAGTTGATGGCACCTATTGCTCCGTTCTATGCCGACCGGCTGTATATGGATCTTGTCAGTGTGACTGGTCGTGATAAGGTTGTATCGGTGCATCTGGCTGATTTCCCGGTAGCCGATGAAAGTTTGATCAATAAGGAACTGGAGGCCCGCCAGCAGATGGCACAAGATGTCACTTCCATGGTATTGGCTTTGCGTCGTAAGGTAAATATCAAGGTACGCCAGCCGTTGTTGTGTATCATGATACCGGTTGTAGACGAAGAACAGAAACATCATATTGACGCTGTGAAAGACCTTATCATGAACGAAGTCAATGTGAAGGAGGTTAAACTGGTGGACAGTGCTTCGGGTATTCTGGTAAAGAAGGTGAAGTGTGACTTCAAGAAATTGGGTCCGAAGTTCGGTAAACAGATGAAGGCTGTAGCTGCAGCTGTAGCCGGTATGTCCCAGGATGCTATAGCTGAACTGGAAAGACAGGGTAGTTATACTTTTGATCTTGACGGTACACCGGCGGTGATAGAGGCAGCCGATGTGGAAATATTCAGTGAAGATATTCCAGGATGGCTGGTTGCCAATGAAGGTAAACTTACTGTTGCTCTGGAGGTGACTATTACCGAAGAACTGAGACGTGAAGGCATTGCCCGTGAATTGGTGAACCGTATCCAGAATATCCGTAAGAATAGTGGATTTGAGATAACTGACAAGATTAACATTGTTTTATCGAAGAATCCTGATACAGATGCGGCTGTAGAAGAATATAAGTCTTATATTTGTAACCAAGTATTGGGTGGATCACTTACATTGGCCGATGAAGTTGCCGATGGGACAGAATTGAACTTCGATGATTTTTCACTTTGTGTAAAAGTAACAAAATTGTGATATGAACCAATTCCCCGAAGTTTTTCGGGGAAACTATTATTAACTTAAAACTTTAAACCTATGGCTGAAAAGACAAGATATTCTGACGCTGAACTCGAGGAATTCCGCGCCATTATCATGGAAAAACTTCAGCTCGCTGAACGCGATTATGAGAAGCTGAAAAGCAGTATTATGAATCAGGACGGAAACGATACCGACGATACATCACCTACTTATAAAGTGCTGGAAGAAGGTGCCAACACATTATCGAAGGAGGAGACGACACGTCTGGCTGCACGACAGCTGAAGTTCATTCAGAATCTGCGGGCTGCTTTGGTACGTATTGAAAACAAGACTTATGGAATCTGCCGTGAAACAGGTAAGTTGATTCCTGCAGAAAGATTACGTGCCGTACCTCATGCCACATTGAGCATTGAAGCGAAGCAGCATGCTAAAAAATAAATGATAGCTGATATTTGTCATTCAGATTTTGGGGGATGAAACAAGCATAATTCCGCTTGAAAAAGCGTCTATGTTTTCTGATACCGTTTTCTGGATGACAAATGTTTTAATGGAACTACACTTAATTATGAAGAAATTTTTTACGCAAGGACGACTGGCGGCTGTAATTGTGGTAGCGGTATTGGTTATCGACCAGATTATTAAGTTTGCGGTAAAAACCCATATGTGTCTGTATGAGAGGATACATATTACCGATTGGTTCTATATCTATTTTACGGAAAATAATGGTATGGCTTTCGGCATGGAGGTTTTGCCTAAACTGTTTCTGACATTGTTCCGTATCGTTGCTGTAGTGCTGATTACATGGTATTTGTATAGTCTGACTAAACGTGTGGAGAAGGTGAAGACGGGTTATATGGTATGCCTGGCTTTTATTCTGGCTGGTGCTATTGGTAATATTATCGACTGTGTCTTTTACGGTGAGATTTTCAGTCAAAGTACACCTGGGACGGTAGCTGGTCTGGTACCGTGGGGACACGGTTATGGAGAATTGCTTCATGGTAAAGTGGTGGATATGTTTTATTTCCCAATTATTGATACATATTGGCCTGATTGGGTTCCTTTCTGGGGAGGGGAACATTTCATCTTTTTCAGTCCGATTTTCAATTTTGCCGATGCTTCAATCAGTTGTGGTATCATTGCTTTACTGATTTTCTACGGTAGTTATCTGAACAAGAATATACCCGGATCAAAAGAAACGAAAAAATGAGAAAATTGTTTGGCTATATCTGTGTCGCTGCTTTTTTGACTGGAATGGGGGCTTGTGGCAAGAAGATTCCTGATGATATTATACAGCCGGGTGATATGGAAAATCTGTTGTATGATTATCATCTTGCTTCTGCTATGACAGGTTCTTTACCGTATGATGAAACATATAAGAAAGATGCATATTTTAAATATGTTTTTCAGAAACATCATGTTACCGAAGCCGAATTTGACTCTTCGATGGTGTGGTATACCCGCCATAGTGATGTGTTGTCTGATATCTATACCCGGTTGAAGGGACGGTTTGAGGACGATGCCAGAAATATGAAAACTCAAGTAGCGAAACGTGATAACCAGATTGATGTCTCCATGTCGGGTGATACGGTTGATGTGTGGCAAGACCGTACTTTATATTGGTTGACAACTTCTTCGCTAACCAATAAGATCTTGTTTGATTTGAAAGCAGATACCAGTTTTCGTACACGTGATGCAATGGTTCTGACGGCCGACTTTCATTTTATGCCGAAGACTGTAAGTTCTGGTGGACGTGCCGTTATAGGGTTAAATTTCTATTTTGATAATGATAGTGTGCAAGGTATTACCCGGACTATAACAGCTTCCGGACCACAGCGGCTGTATTTGCGTCCGGACTCGGCTTTTACAATACGTAATATCAGCGGATTCGTTTATTATTCGAATGAGAAGAATGTTGAGGGTAGTCTGCTTGTCAACGATATTCACTTGACACGTTATCATATGAAGTCCCCGGCCACGATCGTTTCGGCCGATTCATTGATACATACAGCTGATAGTGCAACTGTACGCCCGACCGATTCGATATCTCCTGTCAAGATAGATACAGTGCACAAACCTTTGCATATGTCTGGAAGACAGGTACGGTTACAGGAAAGATAAATGCAGATTGGTGGAATGAAACGGATAGCGACTCATAGAGTTTACGACTTGTCTATGGACAAGATGTTGTCGAATCAGGTTGTGGAAATGGATGATGCGGGAATTGTGTGCAGATACTTTCCGTTGGAAACGGAAATCCAAGGGACCGAATGGTTGCCCGGTGCTGTAATAGTTTCTCGTTTCCCTTTGCTGCGTAAGGATGAGGAGAGTTTTGAGGTGTTTCTGGACCGTATAAGATATCAGGAGAAGAAAAAAGAAGAAGGAACATCTTGCAATATGCTGCGGGCATATTGGGTACATCCTTTTAATGTTTTGCAGATGGAATTCTTTCCCCATAGCCGTATATTTCTCTTATGAGGACCTTCTTCTGAATTCTGCACATACGATGGCAGTCGCTACGGCAACGTTGAGTGATTCGCTGGTTTCACATCCTTCGGGGTAGTTTGGTATCAGGATGCGGCGGTTAATGTGCTGTGCTATCTTGCTACTTATCCCGTTTCCCTCATTTCCCATAACGATTACGCCGTTTCTTTCCAATTCCTGCGAATAGATGTTTTCCCCGTCTAGGAATGTTCCGAAAATTGCTACTCCTTCTTTTGCCAGTCCGACAAGTATTTCTTCCAGGTTACAGTAATGGAGTTTGACACGTGCTATGGCTCCCATGGTAGCTTGTACGGTTTTAGGATTATAGATATCGGCTGTACCGTTTGAGCAGAAGATATGTTCAATTCCGAACCAGTCGGCTATGCGCACTATTGTGCCTAGGTTGCCCGGATCTTGTACATCATCGAGTGCCAGGCAGAGTGATTCCCGTGCAGAGTCAGGGTTAAAATCGTAATGAGGCTGTTCAAATATGGCCAGAACTTCCTGTGGATTTTTCAGCAGACTGGCACGTGATAGCTCTTCCCGGCTCACCTCGAACACTTCGTCAGCCTGAGTATAGCTGTTGTTCTTTTCAAACCATTCGGGAGTGGCTGCAAGCAGCCGGCAGTGGAAGTGTCCCAGTAAGTCGCCTACAAGTTTATGACCTTCGGCCAGAAAGACCTGGTCTTCTTTTCTGTTCTTCTTTAATTCGAGAGAATGTATGTATTTTATCTTATTCTTGCTTAACATCTGCTTTGAGGATATGAAAAATAACAAATATTCATAGACAAAGCTAAGAAGATATTTTTAATTATTAGTTATCTTTGCTTCAGAAATTGCATAACTCTTGTGTTGTCCTTTATGAAGAAGCCGCCCCGTATATCCATTATCCATATTGTTGTATTTCTTTTGATGTTGACCGGTTGCTCTGTCAACAAGTTTATTCCCGAGGGACAATATTTGTTGGATAATGTCAAGGTGGAGTCGGATAATAAGGAAATAAGGCCTTCTCAAATGAACCAGTATGTGCGTCAGACACCTAATGCCAAGTGGTTCAGCCTGTTCCGTTTCCCTATGTACATATATGGGGCATCCGGTCTGGATTCTACAAAGTGGATTAACCGGTTTTGGAGGAAGATAGGTGACGCTCCCGTCATTTATGACCGTGTACAGGCAGAGGAGACACAAAATGAAATCAGAAAGGCTGTGCAGAATATGGGATATATGGGTGCTACGGTTGATCTGGAAGAGGACAGTGACGGTAACCGCATGAAGATACGCTATGTTATCCATTCGTCAGAACCGTATATTGTGGATCATCTGGCTTATGATATTGCCGATAACCGGATCCGTGATTTCCTGCAGGCCGATTCTGCCCGGAGTCTTCTGGATGAGGGTATGCGTTTTGACGTAAATGTACTTGATCAGGAAAGGTCGCGTATCACGCAGGATTTGCAGGGTAGGGGATATTATCGTTTCAATAAGGACTTCATTACGTTCAGGGCCGATACGATGTTGAATACCCATAAGGTAGACCTGACAATGAATATACTCCCTTACCGCCGGCGTAAGGAAGATCCTCCGCAGGAGCATAGACAATATAGGTTACGTAAGGTAAATTATCTGTTTGATACAGACTTGTCATCGCTTTCCGAATCTGCTTTCCGCGGGTTTGATTCTCTTTCTTATCAGAATGTCAATTTTTACTATAAGGATAAACTTTTTCTTCGTCCGCAGGTAATTACCGATTATAATTATCTTAAGCCGGGCAGGATATTCAGTAACCGTGACGTACAGGATACCTATACAGCCTTGTCGCGCCTGCATATCCTGAAGTATTCCACTATCCGTTTCAATGAGGTACAGGAAAATGATTCCATTTACCTGGATGCTTATGTGGCACTTTCCAGAAACAAGAATAAATCGATTTCATTTGAAGTGGAAGGGACTAATTCTGCCGGTGACTTGGGGGCGGCTGCTTCCGTTTCGTTTTCGCATAAGAATCTTTTCAGAGGATCAGAAACGTTTACCATCAAACTGAGAGGTGCTTATGAAGCGGTAACAGGACTGGAAGGATATGCCAACAGCAATTATACCGAATATGGTATAGAAAGTAGCCTTAACTTTCCGGAGTTCATGTTCCCGTTCCTTTCACATGATTTCAAACGTAAAATAAGAGCGACGTCAGAAGTAGGTATCAAGTACAACTGGCAGTTCCGTCCGGAGTTTGAACGTACATTGGCTGCTGCGTCATGGAGTTATCACTGGTCGCGCAGAGGTAAAGCTACACATCGGTTGGATCTGGTAGACATTAACTATATCTATATGCCTTATGTATCGGATGCCTTCAAGAGTTATCTTGACCGGATGGATGAAGTCAATCCTTTATTGCGTTACAGCTATGAGGATCTGTTTATTGTACGTCTGGGTTATACGTATACGTATAACAGTTCAGGAGCTTCGTCCTTGAAAACATCTCTCCGCAACTCTTATTCGTTCCGTTTTAATATTGAAGAGGCAGGTAATTTGCTGTATGGCTTTTCCAGACTTGTAAACAAGAGCCGTAAGGACGGGGCTTATCAGTTAGGAAACATCAGTTTTGCCCAATATGTAAAGGCCGATTTCGATTATGCCAAGAATTTCATGATTGACGAGCGTAATTCACTGGTATTCCATACAGGATTGGGCATAGCCTATCCGTACGGGAATTCCAAGAGTATGCCGTTTGAAAAGCTGTATTTTTCGGGTGGTGCAAACAGTGTCCGTGGTTGGAGTGTACGTTCATTAGGTCCCGGTTCCTATAAAGGAGACGGGAATAGTATCGATTATGTGAACCATACCGGAGATATCAAACTGGATATCAATCTGGAATACCGTACTTTTCTGTTCTGGAAGCTGAACGGTGCCGTATTTGTTGACGCGGGGAATGTATGGAACATCCGTGAGCAAGGAAACAAGTCGGAGGGACTTTTCCGTTTCGACCGTTTTTACAGGCAGATAGCCGTGTCTTACGGGTTGGGTATCCGCTTTGATCTGGATTTTCTGATTTTGCGTTTTGACGCGGGAATGAAGGCCGTCAATCCGATGTATACGGGTCGTGACCGGTATCCGATCATTTCACCGAGGCTAGGCCGGGATATGGCGTTTCATTTTGCTGTAGGATATCCGTTTTAATTTATTATATATGGAGAATAGAAATGTTTGTACGAAAGAGGAACTCCAGGCTTTGAAAGAATGGTTTGATGCTGCATCGTTGCCCGAGAGCCTGAAAGTGGATAAAGCTGTATCCATTCCACATCTGAAAGAAACGGTAGAGCGGCTTTTCGATCAGGCTGAGGTGTGTTATGAAAATCCGAAGATGCAGGGATGTATTATTCTTCTGGAGAATATCAAGGCCCGGCTGGAATCCCTTCAGGGCTGATTAGATGAATGAATGTTGAAGGAGTACTGTCACTGAAAGTTCAAACTTTCCGGGACAGTACTCCTTGTTTTGTGTCAGAGTTTCTGGTCTGAGATGAGGCGTGCGATGCGTGTCTTGCTTTGTGCCCCTTTCGTGAGCAGATATACATGCTTGTAGGCGTCACGGTTCAATTCTGTCGGTGATCCGTTGATGAGGATGATGTTGCGGTCATTGGCGAACTTCAGGATTCCGTTCACATTGTTGGGGTGGAGTTTCCCGATTTCATCCATCATGCAATGGAGCTTGAAATCCTTGAACTTGCGTGAGGCACTTTCCTTGAATACATTGAGCAGCATGATGTTTATCATGGCCTTGACCAGGATGTCAGTTCCTTCCGAACCCACATTCGATAGTTTCTCCACAAAACCGGTGTCGTTGTTGTTTTCAATGATCCGGAAACGCAGTTCGAACGAGTCGTACAGGCGGATATTGTCGTAGCGGTATGCATGGATTTCCTTGATGAAGTCTCTCAGCAGCGCGATAGCTTCCTGTTTGACCAGCTGTTCGTTCTCGCTCGAGAAGAGGTTGGTTCCCGGAGTCAGGTCGTATGCGTGTTCGTTGTAATATTTCTGGATGGCACGCAGGCTGTTCATTACCCGGTTGCTGCTTTCTTCCACTTTCATTTCAATCCGCTGGATTACTCCTACAAAATTGCAGGTCTGGAATCCTTTGTTGACTTTATCGATGATATCCTGGATATCGTCTTCCGAGGCTGTCAGCATGGACGTATCCATGCTGATCCGTTTGAAGATATCCGAGTGTTCGTTATTGATCCGTCGCACGAATTCATTGATCTTGTTTTCACGGACAAAATCATGCAGCTCTTCGGCGAAATGGATGTATTCCCAGTCTTCATTGAACTTGGTCTTGAACTTGAACGTATTGTCTTCGTCAAAATGTCCGGTAAACTGGTTCACATATTTGCGCAGGCTGCTTTCCAACTGGTTATGCTGGTTTTCCAGCCGGCTCAGTTCTGCAATCAGTTCCGTGCAGCTTTTCTGTACGGAAATTTCCAGTGCGGGAAGGTTCTCCGGCCGGAAAATATCCTGATGAGGCTTGTACCAGTCGTAGACGTTGATTTTGTCAAAGGCTTCCATGTCCGAAGTCAGTTCCCGTACCTTATTATCTGCCTCTTTCAGTTCCTTGTTCAGTTTGCTTATCTGTTCCTGCAGTGTAGAGACTTCTTTCCGTAAAGATTCCTTTTCCTGGGATAGCAGGCGGTTCTGTTCATCCAGTTTATGTTGCCATTCTGGTATATTGTCCATCAGGTCACGTTTGTCCTTTTGGTACTCGATGATTAAAGTTGCGTGGTCTTTGATGAACAGCAGTTCCTGGCCTATCTGTTGCAGTTGGCTGGCAATATCCTGCAGCCGTTCAGTGTCAACCCCTTGTTCATGCAGGTCTTTCTGCATGTCACTTTCATACCGGGCTTTGGTGTCGGTAATGCGTTTCAGTTCCTTCTCCTCTTCTGCCTTCAGATTATCTGCCTGCTCCTGTTTTTCGTTTTTCAGATTCTGTTGGGTCTCGCTCCATGCCTGCTTGAGTACATCCTGTTTTTCTTTCTTTTCTTCATTCAGGTTTTCCAGTCTTTCCTCCAGTTGCATGAGTTCCTGCCGGAGCCTTTTCTTTTCAAGTTCCAGATTATGTATCTTCTTTTCGCGTTCTTCATTTTCCTTTTTCTTCCAGATATCCAGGTCAAGCATATCTTTCTGATATTGCTTTTCCAGCTTCTCAAGTTCGAATTCCTGTAGGGAAATGATATCTTTCTGTTCCTTGATACGTGGTTGGTATTTATCTTTCAGTTGCCCGGTCAGGAGTTCTTTCTCTTCCTGCAGGCGGATTGTTTCGGCTGCTATTTGTTTCAGCCGTTCTGTGCCAGCTTCCTTTTCCTTCTGGTAATCATTGATAGACTTTATATGTCTTTCAATGTGGCTCAGGTCAATTGAAATTCCGTAAAAGGATGTACCGTTGTCCTGAATACGGGGCGACAGACCAGTCTGCCAGAGAATCGTTTCGTCACACAACCTTCCGATATTTTCCTCCCATCCCGGTTTATTGTCTTTCAGCCATCCTTGTAATGTATCTTTACTGCTTGTCAGGAATGTATCCAGTTCCTCGACACGCGGTTTCAGGCGGAGCTGCTCCTGCTGGAGTTCCCCAAGTTTACGGTCCTTTTCATTCAAACCTTGCTGGAGCTCTTCATTCCATTTCAGGGTAAGTTCCTTGATGATGAGCTGTGAGTGCCCGATACGGTTTTTTTTACTGGTATGCATTCCCGTATACGATTGTATACGGTGTTTCAGTTCTTCCTGTTCGGTTTCATAGAACTGTTCTTTCCTGCACAACTGTATCTGGTAATCGAGCCCGGTCAGGGCACTTTGTTTTTCGCTTTTCAGCGGATAAAGCTCCTGTGAAAGCTGTTCGTATTCCTTATAGAGTGCTTCAACGGCGCTTTCATGTTTATGCCGTTCCTCCTCAATCCGTCTGTTGAAATCATTGTTCAGCTTTTCCTGCTGTTTGATTTTTACACTATGGTATTCGTTCCATTGGGCGTTGAGGCCCTCAATCAGTGAATTGTACTTGTCGGCTATGGTATTGAAATTGGCTGTAAGGTCCTGTTGTTCCTTCATCAGTCCGTTATAACGGATTTCCCATTCTTCCTTATGTGAAGAACGTTCAATGATCCGGCCTATATTTTTCCGGTCGTATTCCTTTTCTTTGTCCTGTGCCTTCTTCAGTTCATTCTTGAGTACTGCCAGTGTTTCCTGATAAGCGTCACAACGTTTCTTTGACTGTTCCTGGAGCTCCTGGACTTTTCCTGTCAATACATTCCTGCCGTTTTCTGTTTCCTGTTTCTTCTGTTGCCACAAGGAAAACGCTTTTTCTGCCTGGCTATGGGCAACAGCCAGTTCACGGCAACCTTGTACCAATGCCGTCTGCTGGTGTGATATCTGTGCCGACAGGGAAGTGATTTCCTGTGCCTGTTTCTGAGTTTCACGCTTTTGGAACTCTTCGATGTCATGCAGTCGTACTTCAAAGTTTTTGAGGTGTTCCTTGTAACTGTTGAGGTCTACAGCCGTTTCATCTTCATTGATGGAAGAGATGATGGTCTTTTTTATGAACTCCGCGTCCAGTTTGGAATTCAGCAGTACATTCTGGATGGTACGTGGAATATTCTGGTATTGTCTGCTTTCCATCAATGAATATTTTCTCATGTCGGTAGAAACCCCGTTTCCATACAGAATGTTTCTATATTCGTCGAAAGTATAGATGATGCGTGAATAATCGATGCCAGCTTCATCCAGTTGTTGTCTTATCCGGTCAGCTCCGCTGTAGGCAGTCAGGGTCTCACCGTCAATGAAGAATTCCTTGCGGTAGGGAGAATCGATGAAACGGTAGTTTATGCGGTTCATCGATTTGAAGCTGAGAATACAGAACGCGCCGTTTTCGGTAGCCACTTCATAGATGATATATGAATTGGCGTACGGGAAATAGTATTCTGTATAGCTTTGTTTTTCTACAGGAATGCCCAGTTTTTGGGTGTCGGCGTTATAGAAGAAGAGAATGGCGCGCAAGACAGTACTTTTACCTACTCCCTGCGTACCGATGAAATGTACGTTTCCGTCGAGATAGATATCGTCGGCGTACGGTATATTGGCGCTGTTTATAAAGATAATTCTATTCAGGTTTCTCATCGTTGTCAGTGTCTTCGTAAATGTTAATGCTTTCTACCAGACGTTCCAGGTAATTCCATGATGCCATGACTTTGTAAGTGTTGGTCTTTTCGTTTTCCAGTTCCAGAAAAGATTCCTTGGTGAGCTGGCGGATCATGTTTTCGAGTACCTCTTTCCGTATATCTTTGTCGGAGAAATGTTTCCGTATGCCGTCCAGTTTGTTCTGCAGCATTACGTTGATGTTGGCTTCCACCAGAATCTGTTCAGGCTGGAAACGGTATCCGGGGCCGAATGTCTCGTCGTAAGTCTTGAAAAGGTCGAGCACGTCAATCCAATAATAGGCGCGCAGGATTTTCTGTTCCAGTGTCGTTCTGGGTTCTGTTCTCGAAAAGTAGAAATATTCGTTACCCCGTTCCAGCGTATAGCCTATCTGTGAAAAGAAGACCGACAATGCCTCAAAATCGTCGTCAATCATGTCATAGAGGTCTCTGGTCTCTTCATTGGTGCTGTTGGAGCTGATGAACTGTCCTTTCTGCAGACAGTCGAATATTTCGGCCGTGTGGTCGGGTATATGTATATTCAATTCCATAATTATCTGTTTATAGGTTTGCCGATGATATGGGTCATGCCGGATAGATCAGGGCATATTCATATTCTTTATAATGACCGAACCGGTCGCTGATACGGAGCTGTGACTCATAAAGTGACACAAGCTGACAGAAGAGGGTAGTGCGTTCTTTCTCTCCGATCTGGTGCCTGAACCGGTAGTTCAACAGGAAACTGAACAGGTCATCGGGCTGGGCCGAAGCGTCTTTCCAGAGCTTTTCGGTCTGGCATTGGATGTAGTTCCCTATAATCTCTTCCAGGCTGACGGCAGGTTCGTAAGCCGACTGGTGCGACAGATCTTCATCACTGAATGCTCCGGCTTCGTTGCTTTTCACACTTTTGCGGTATTGCAGGTTCTTCAGGACTTTCAATATCACCGGTTGCGCTTCATCACTGTTCAGATAGTTGATCGACAGTTTGAAGGATGTCGGTAACGCCCCTTCTATCAGTACAGAATGTTCGCGGTCGAGCACTTCCGCCAGATTGCTTTTGGCGCGCAGTTCAAACTGGTCTTGCAGATACTTGATTTTCCGTATCTTCTCAACCAGGATAATCTGACTCTTAATCTGGTTCAAGTAATTGATGATATCCTGCTGGGCCCGGATCAGGCTGTGGGCCGAAAGTTGCAGTTCCCGTCGGAGTTCAAGCAGGATTCTGCCCAGTTCTTCATCGGTAGCCTGCTGGAAGAATGTACGTTCTTCATGGAGGATCAGGTTTTCGGTCGTATCAATCAGTTGCTGTATGTTGATCCGTTTCTTGTCGAGATTCTCCAGTTTGGCAATCTTTATCCGGTATGTGGGCTCATGCTTGAATGCATTGTCTATGCTGGCCTGCAGGTTCAGGATATTACGTATGGTGGTACGGGCTATTTTCTGGAATGTAATCTTGATGTTCCTCACATAGCTGGCTTTCCGTGAAGCTATGTTTTCTTGCAGATAATATCCCATCAGTTCATGCAGGTAGTCGATATTGTCGTTTATGATGGCCGTATTGATTTCTTCGTTGGCTTCTAGAAGCAGTTCGAAGAAGTCGAGAAAACGTGCGTCAAGTTGTACAAAGTTCCCGTTTTGGAGGATCACTTCCTTTTCAATGAGCAGCCGCAGACGGTTCTCATCGTTTTTCAGCAGTTCCAGCGCTTCTGAATATTTGAAGTTGACAATATTCCTTTTTTCGAACATTTCTGTCAGTAAAGCTTTGGCTGCCGATAGTGTGTTGATAATTTCTTGTATAGAGCGGAATGTGTACATAATATCATATAAAACCCCGCAAAGTTATAACTTGGCGGGGGATTTTCCTAATTTTTACAGTGTGTAAATCCGGATGGGACCATGGTCCAGCCAGACTTTATTCCACATCCTTAGGGTAGTTGCTTTCCGTTTTCTGTACAGGTGTCTGCCTTGTCTTTGTTGTAACTTTCTTTTTACCCAGTTTCTTGGCCCGTTCCCAGGCCGCTTTACGGGATTCATATTGTTCGCGTTGGCGTTCGAGGTAGTTATCTGCCATAATGATGGTTGTTTTTAGTTCCAGTTCAGCCGGTCCTGCAGTTGTTTCAAGGCTGTATTGTAGTCGTCTATGAGTTCACGCATAACTTCGTGCACGGGTTGCAGTTGTCTTACCAGCGATGCGGCTTGGCCGATTTCCAGTTCTCCGTCATGAATGTCTCCTTCAAAAATACCTTTCTTGGCTCTTCCTTTGCCGAGCAGTCCGCGTAGTTCATCGGCCGTGGCTCCGCGCTGTTCCGCTTCGGCTACCTGTTTGTAGAAGTCGTTTTTTACCAGCCGGGTGGGCGAAAGCTGTTTGAGGGTGAGTATGGTGTCTCCCTCATTCAGTCGCAGGCAACGGTCCTTGAATGTAAAGTGTGCCGAACTTTCCTGGGTGAGTGCAAAGCGTGTACCCATCTGTACGCCGTCGGCTCCCAATACCTGTGCAGCCAGTATGCCTTCACCGGTAGCAATACCTCCTGCTGCAATGAGCGGAAGGGTGCAACTTTTCTTTATGGCCGGTATCAGGCAGAAAGTGGTGGTTTCTTCCCGTCCGTTATGGCCGCCCGCTTCAAATCCTTCGGCTACGATGGCATCGACTCCGGCTTCTTCACATTTGGCGGCAAACCGGGTGGAAGAAACTACATGGGCTACGGTTATTCCGTTGTTATGCAGCCATTCGGTCCATGTTTTGGGATTTCCTGCAGATGTAAAGACTATCTTGACTCCTTCATCTACAATGATCTTCATGATGGTATCCATTTCGGGATACATGAGCGGTACGTTGACTCCGAAAGGTTTGTCGGTCGCTGCCTTGCATTTACGTATATGTTCCTGTAAGGTCTCGGGATGCATGGATCCGGCTCCCAACAATCCCAGTCCGCCGGCATTACTTACGGCCGATGCCAGTCTCCATCCGCTGCACCATACCATACCTCCTTGGATAATAGGGTATTTTATACCGAAAAGATGACATATTCTATTCATGATTCAAAAGTTTTTCTACAAATTTACGGTTTTCTTCGGTATATCCAAATGATTTTTCAGGAGGTTGCCTTGAATATGGGGCGTGACTGCTGCGTTTCTGTCTCGAAACCGAACCAGTAGTCTGTTCCGTCCGTATCGTTTCCCGGCAGCAGGCACAGTCGCAACCCTTCGTGATATTCACCGTATACGACATTCCATTCGGAGGGAGGGCCGACGTGTTTGGTACGTATGCGGTAAGCCGGCTGTTTTTTCAGTGACATTCCGGCTTCTATCCAAGCCAGTGTGACCGGCGTTTCGTATTGGGGATAGTTTTCCTTACAGAATTCGTATAAGATAACGCCCCGGCGTTCCTGGCTCATAGGCTGGTCAATGACACCGATCTGTATCAGATGCTCCAGAAAACGGTGCAGGAAATCGGGTTGTTCCGTAATAAGCTTGTGGCTGATTCCTTTCCATATTGCAGTATTGTAGTAACCGTCGAGCAGTCTGGACAACTGACGGGCAGTCTGGAGCTCGTAGGGCGAAATTTCTCTTGTCTTCAGCACTTCATAGGGAGGAAAGGGGGAGTAGCAGATTCCCAGTTCATCTGCACGGTTTCTCATTTCCGTACCCGGAAGAAGCTTCAACGATTCCAGTTGGATTTCACCTGCATTGTATCCGGCCAGAATACGTACGTCTTCGAAAATCTCCTCCAGGCGGTATAAGGGAAGTCCGGCTATCAGATCGGCATGTGTCTCTATATTGGGGAGTGAACAGAGATATTCCAGCCCTTCCAAAGCATCCTGTAGGTGTCCTTTTCTTTTACAGGCCGATAGGACTTTTTCGTGCAGGCTCTGGATTCCGGCTTCCAGATGCAATGAGCCTTTGGGCATCTTTTTCAGTTCCTCTTTCAGCTCGTCTGAAAGCAGCGCCGGATGTATTTCCAGATGGAAGCGGATTTCCGGATATTCCTTGAACAGGTCGAGAAGTTCTTTGGCGCGCCGGTTGTTGTAGTTGAATGTGCGGTCCAGCACCCGTATGTTACGGATGCCGTGTTGCCGGATAATGTCGATACGTTTTCTGATTATTCCAATCGGCAGATTACGTACCGGCTTTTCTCCGCCGCTTACACAGAAGGCACATGTATTAAAACATCCGCGTGTCGTTTCGAGTTGGACGAACGGTTTGCTCCAGTTGAAGAACGGGCTGTTTTCAGGAGCTTCCAGCAGGTCGAAGTCCATGACACGCGCCAGTCCGTTATCGTGATAGATTGCAGTGTCTGTATCCAGGAAACAAAGTCCCTTGACCTCATTCCAGAGCCTCCGGTCATTCCAGCAGTTTATCCATCGGGCAAACGATTCTTCACCTTCTCCTCTGAAAACACAGTCTACAAACCGGTTTGTTCTAAGAAATTCTTCATTACCGCCCAAAAATTCGGGTCCTCCCAGTGTTATGCAGCAGTCGGGTAACAGGGCTTTGACTCTTGCCAATATGTGCAGAAGGATTTCATGGTTGAACAGCCAGCAGGTGGCAGCAATAATGTCGGGATGCAGGCGATAGATTGCACTTGCCGTTGTGCCCGGGTTTTCGTTGATGGTAGCCGACACTATCTGCCATCTGATATCAGGGTTGTCTGCTATCTGTGCCTGTAGGGCCGGCAGTGCCAATGAGGAGTGGGCGTATGAACTGTTTAGGTCGAGCCAGACTATATTCATGAATTTTATAGAGGTTGATTATTATTTAATGACAAGGGCAAGACAATTATAAGTAAGGCGAAGAACTTTGCACACACAGAATGTAGACAAAATTCTTCGCCTTTCGGGAGTAACGGTTGGTTGTCCGTTATTCTATATCCTTTTATTGTTAAGGGATCAGATACTGTGAACTGATAGATTCGTTATTCATAACACGACGTATCGTTTCGGCAAACATGTCGGCGATAGAAAGTTGTTTCACCTTTGCGCAACGGTTTGAATAAGGAATACTGTCAGTAAATACAATTTCTTCCAGTTGTGAGTTCTGGACACGTTCCGAAGCCGGTCCGGACATTACACAATGTGAAGCAATGGCACGTATGGATTTGGCACCGGCTTCTTTCATGATGTCGGCAGCTTTGGTGATAGTACCGGCTGTATCGACCATATCGTCAATCAGGACAACATTCTTGTCTTTAACGTCACCGATAATTTGCATGGAAGCTACTACGTTGGCTTTTTCACGTGTCTTGTGGCAAAGAACCAAAGGTACATCCAAGAATTTGGCATAGGTACTTGCACGTTTTGAACCACCTACGTCAGGAGTTGCAATGACCAAGTTATCCAGATGTAAAGCCTGGATATATGGTGCGAAAATAGTAGATGCATACAAGTGGTCAACAGGGATGTCGAAGAATCCCTGAATCTGGTCGGCGTGCAGATCCATTGTAATCAGACGGTCAATTCCGGCTACACTCAGCATATCCGCTACCAGCTTGGCACCGATAGAAACACGTGGCTTGTCTTTACGGTCCTGACGGGCCCATCCGAAGTAAGGGACAACCGCGATGATGCTTTTTGCCGAAGCACGTTTGGCTGCATCGATCATCAACAGAAGTTCCATCAGATTGTCGGAATTAGGAAATGTAGACTGTACAAGAAATACATGCTGTCCACGGATGGATTCTTCATAGGACACAGAAAATTCACCGTCGGCAAAATGAGTAATGTTCATATTACCTAGTGGACAACCCAAACTGGTACATATTTTCTCTGCAAGGTATCTAGAATTGGTACCCGAGAATACTTTAAATGGTGATGTTTTGCTCATTGTAAAATAGATATATTGCCTTAAATTGTCTGCAAAGTTAGTCCATTTCTTTCAGTCAGCCAATGAAATGGCCGAAAACTTTAATCCACAAGTTTTTTTAGTTTTCTGAAATATTCGATCAGATTCTTGTAATTGTAGTCAAAATCAGGATTGAATTTACTCCAGAGACCTCCTAGAACAGCAGCTCCGCCAAATCCGTAATCCTTGACCTGCAGAATGTTGTTTTCATCGATACCACCCAATGCGATGACATGCTTGTCAATAATTCCGCTTTTGGCTGCGGTACGGATCTGTTCAGGGGTAAAGGCCGCGTGGTATCCTTCTTTGGAGATGCTGTCAAATATGGGGCTCAGGAATACATAATCCGATTTCGGTTTCTTTTCCTGTACCTCCTCTAGCGTATGGCAGGATACACTGATGTGTCCCGAATAGTTTTCGGGTGCAACCGGATTCCGGCTGTTCAGGTGTATTCCTTTCAGTTTATATTCTTCCTTCAAGTAGAAGTGTCCGTGTACTACAATCCGTTTCCGGTATTTTTCCGGAATCAGTGTAAGCAGGCGTTCTGCATAGACAGGTGCCGTATTTGGCTTGCGCAGATGCAGAATGTCCAGTCCTTCGTCAAAAAGGGTGGTTATTATCTTGTCTTCTTCTACGAAATAGGTAGGTGTCGTTATTACTATCAGTTTCATTTATCTGCAATTGTAGAACAAAGGTAGTAACATGTTTGTAATATTCCTAAATTTAGGCAATCATTTTTCTGGAATACGGTGTAACCGGGTTATCGGTGCCCGTCAGTATCTGCCGCTTCAGTTTTTTCTTGTTGTAATGTCAGGTATTCTTCATAAGTCCTTTTCCAACGGTTGTGGGTCCATAGCCAGTAGGCTGGCTGGCTGTTGATACATTCTTCCAGAATCCTGAAATACATGTCGGTAACTTCGAAGTCGGGATACTGTTTGATGTCCTTGACCATGCGTGAGAGTCTGCATGTGTAGTGACCGCGTTTTATTCTTCTTACATCACCGAAAAAGATGAGGGCATCCACTTGCTTCCCGATCTTTTCCGTCCCGGTAAAGACAGGAGTTTTCCGGTGGAGGAAGTTGCACCAGTGATGGGTGCTGCTCCATTTGGGGGCTTGGTCGGAAATGAATCCGATGATTACCTTCTGTCCGCTCCTTTTCCAGTTGATGATGTATCGCAGCGTTTCTTTCATCGGGATGTTGTATCCTTCTCCTTTACTTCTGATCTTGAGCATCAGTCGGTCAAAGGCTTTGTTTGAGAGCGGGTGATAGATCTGTCCGCAAACGGTATTGCTGCTCACTTCATGGATGCGGATACCGAGTGAAGAGATCCACTCCCAGTTACAGTAATGTCCCAGGTAGACAAAGGCAAACTGCTTGTTCTCGTTTTCCATAACCTGGATCATTTCGGCCACTCCTTCAAACTGCATGCGTTTCCTCAGGTTGGCGTTCGAAATGGTCATCAGCTTGACCGTTTCTACCATATAGTCGCACAGAAAACCATAGAACCGTTTTTCTATATCACGTAATTCTTCGGTAGTCTTGTCGGGAAAAGATTGTCTTAGGTTTTTATGTACAATTTCTTTCCGGTATCCTACCAGGTGATAGAGTATAAGATAAAGTACATCCGAAATCCTGTATAGTATCCAGAACGGAAGCAGCGAGAGCAGGTAACAGAGTCCGGAAAGAATATGATAAAGAATTTTCATATATGTTTATGAACTTGGTTGTCGATAATTGGTGGCAAAGGTATAGTTTCTATGGCAAATGTCAAAAAGATAATGTGCAGAAACGACAAAAAAACGGAGGCAAGCAACTTGTTGACAGGGTGTTGCTTGCCTCCGTTTTTTTTGTTCATTTCTTTTTCTGCGGCTTCAACAGTTCGCGGTGGAATCTCATTTCAGCACGTTGGATATCGTATATTTTTTTTGCCGGCAGGATCTTCTTGAATTTCCGTACATATTCCAGATCCAGCTGGTCGGCCGTAATCCGTGACTGGATGACAGCCTCTACGATGTCATTATACTCCTTGTCGCTCAGGTTAGCTTCTTTCCCTTTGCGGATTTTCCGCCAGGCCTCTTTGTTGCATTGGCTTTTCTTGTCCTGTAGTTCGAAGTAGAGCGGGAAAAACTGTTTGGCTTCCTGACTGGTCAGATTCGCTTTTTCTGTCAGAAAAGCTTCCTGACGCGCCCTGAATTCCTCTCTGCTCAGTTTCTTTTGCGCGTATAGGCTGACCGATGCACACAGAAGCAATATCAGGATATACGCCTGTTTCTTTATTGGTTTCATACATGAATGTTAATTATAGATAGACGGTGTCGCATCTGTCAGGTATTGATAGAGTTCATAATCGTCCATCATGGTTTGGTTTACGATAGGGTCAAGCACTTCATCCGGCAGTTCGGATATGTTTTCAGCCTGTGGTACCGAGGGGTCCTGTACCGACGGTTTCCGGTCTGTAATGACACGTACGGTGAACATCAGTCCTACAAACATGGCAGCCATGTAGATCCATGGCTTTACACGGTTCCACATAGAGATATGAGGAGTTTCCGGAACTTCTTTTTCAGGAAGACGTTCCATCAGGTTGTCAGCAAAACCGGAGAAATATCCTTCGGGTACCCGATACGGATTTTTCTTTCCGTATTTCTTTAATAATTCGTTTTCTTCCTTCATATTCGTTATCCTCCTTTGTTGTACTCTTTAGATATTTATTTGTGTAAAAGGTTTAATCGTTTGTCTTTAAAAAATCCTGGATTTTTTTTACTGCGTGGTGGTATGAAGCTTTCAGGGCTCCTACACTTGTACCCAGAATTTCAGACATGTCCTCATATTTCATTTCCTGAAAATATTTCAGGTTGAATACCATACGTTGTTTTTCGGGCAAAGTCTGTATTGCCTTTTCAAACAGCAGCTGCGTTTCGTCTCCGTCAAAATAGGGGTCACTTTCCAGTTTGTTTACCATGTTGGTCTCTGCGTCTTCAAGTGACATCTGGTTCTGCGCCCGTTGTTTGTTCAGGAAGTTGAGACATTCGTTCAAGGCTATCCGGTACAGCCATGTTGACATTTTTGCGTCACCACGGAAATATTCCAGATTACTCCATGCCTTGATGAAAGTATTCTGCAGCAGATCGTTTGCGTCTTCGTGCGACAACACCATCCGCCTGATCTGCCAATACAGCTGTTCGCTGTATTCCTTGACCACTTCACCGAAAGCTTTCCTTTGCAGTGAAGGGTCTTGCAGTTGTTCTATTATCTCTTCTTCATTATATTTGCTCATGGTCAGATTCCTGTTCGTTGTGTTAGATGCCTGTACTTTTGGGGGGTTAACTTCATTAGCCTTCTTTAACAGACGGCTGAATTGTAAGTTGCAGATTTTCTTGTGCCAGGACCGTATTCGGGAAGATGGCCCGGGCTTCTTCCAGCAGTTGGTCTTCGTTGTCGTACCGTGCCGAAAAATGTCCGATTACCAGTTTCTTTACCTTTGCGTCTCTTGCTATGCAGGCTGCCTGGCGGGCTGTAGTATGTAATGTCTGTCTGGCACGGGTCAGTTCCGTCTCGGCAAATGTAGCTTCGTGGAACAACAGGTCCACCCCTTCTATCTGTTCGGTTATCCGGGGCAGGTAGACGGTATCCGAGCAATAGGCGTAGGAACGTGGTGGGTCTGAAGGAGTGGTGAGCCGTGAGTTCGGTATCACTTCTCCTTCCTCCGTAACGAAATCCTCGCCGTTCTTGATGCGGTTGAGCAGGCAGACTGGTACTTTATAGAAATCGGTCATGTCTCTCTTGATATGGTTCGGGGTCGGTTTTTCACAGAACAGAAAACCGCAGGTCGGCACCCGGTGGCGCAAAGGAATGGTTTCTACGCTGACGGAACGGTCGTCATAGATAATGGCCTTTTCGCTAGGATTGATAGGGTGGAATATCACTTTATAAGACATGCCCTGGCAGAAGAAGTCAATCTGTGGGGTAAGGAGACGTTCGAGTTCAGGATGACAATGGATATGCAGGTCGGCCGTGCGTTCCAGCATGCCGAATGTAGAGATCAGTCCTATCAGGCCGAAGCAATGGTCGCCGTGAAGGTGAGAGATGAAGATATGGTTCAACCGGCTGAATTTTAACCGTGAACGTCTCAGCTGTACCTGTGTACCTTCGCCGCAGTCTATCATAAACAGCTTCTCCCGTATGTTTACTACTTGCGATGTAGCCTGATGTCGGGTTGTAGGCAGAGCCGAACCGCATCCTAGTATGTTGACTTCGAACTTTTCCATGTGTACAAACTTACGGAAAATCTCCGGAATAACCTTGCAAAAAAGGAAAAATGAAGTCCCAATTCATTGCTCTTAATTATGCTTTCCAATTTGTATTTAACAAAATGCTGCATTGTTATTGCGTAAGTCGGGATATTTTTCTGAAGATTAGGTATCTTTGTATAAAATGAAATAGATGTATGAAAGTTTTACTTATTAATGGAAGCCCTCATAAGGAGGGAAACACCTTCATTGCTCTGTCGGAGGTGGCGAAAGCATTGAACGGAAATGGTATAGAGACAGAGATTGTATCCATCGGAGTAAAAGCTGTGCAGGGCTGCATCGCTTGTAGTCGCTGTGTGGAGTTAGGCCGTTGCGTGTTTAATGATGATTTATATAATAAGGTCAGAGAAAAGTTGGAGACTGCCGATGGAATTGTAGTGGGATCTCCTGTCTATTATGCTGGTCCTAACGGTTCGCTTTGTGCATTGCTCGACCGTCTGTTCTATTCTGCCGGGGAATTGCTTGCTTATAAGCCGGCGGCGTGTGTTGCAGTATGTCGTCGTGGGGGAGCCAGTGCTACGTTCGATCGTCTGAATAAATATTTTACCATCAATAATATGCCGGTGGTGTCATCACAATATTGGAACAGTGTCCATGGGTGTCTTCCAGGTGAAGCTGTCAAAGATATAGAAGGCCTGCAGACGATGCGGACGTTGGGCCGTAATATGGCATGGATGTTGAAGAACCTGAAACAGGGTGGGGAGCCGATTCCGGAGCAGGAGCCATGGACGCCTACTCACTTTATCCGTGACTGATTATGAACGGGGTATTTGAATCATACAGGAAAATAAATCCTCACAAAAAAGATGAAGGTCTTTTGGGAAAATGCCAAGTCCTTTATCTGTAAAGTTCAAGTTCCATGGGAGAAAACTTCAAGGTCTTTGAATGGAAACATCAAGTCTTTGGAGATAAAAGGTCAGGTTCTTGTCATAGTACGGTTTTATCCGGAAAGGATACGGTCAAAAAGAAAGAAAGGCTGTCCCAAACTCAGTTTAGGACAGCCTTCACTATATAATTTCTAGAGGGCCTTAGATTATTTCTTACCTTCCAACTGTTCTTTTAAAGCAGCCAGAGCGTCGATGTCACCCAAAGTAGTAGAAGCTGCCTGATTCTGGATCATCGGAGTTTCTTCCTTCTTAGATGCCTTCTTTGCTTTCTTTTCTGCTTTTTCTTCTGCCTTGGCAGCATCTTCGAAAATACGGCTGTGAGACAAGATGATACGTTTAGCGTCCTTATTGAATTCAATTACCTTGAACGGCAACTTTTCATCCAACTGAGCCTGTGTTCCATCTTCCTTAACCAGGTGTTTAGGAGTAGCGAAGCCTTCAACACCGTAAGGCAATGCAACTACTGCACCTTTATCCAGCATTTCGATGATAGTACCTTCGTGGATAGAACCTACTGTAAATACAGTTTCGAATACATCCCATGGGTTTTCTTCCAACTGCTTGTGGCCTAAGCTCAGACGACGGTTTTCCTTGTCTATTTCCAGAACAACTACATCGATGTCGGCACCGATTTGAGTGAATTCTGACGGGTGTTTGATCTTCTTTGTCCATGACAGGTCAGAGATGTGGATCAGACCGTCAACACCTTCTTCGATTTCTACGAATACACCGAAGTTTGTGAAGTTACGTACTTTAGCTACGTGCTTGGAACCTACAGGATATTTTTCTTCGATTGATTCCCATGGATCTGGTTTCAACTGTTTGATACCCAAAGACATCTTACGTTCTTCGCGGTCCAGAGTCAGGATTACGGCTTCTACTTCGTCACCGACTTTCATGAAGTCCTGTGCTGAACGCAGGTGCTGTGACCAAGACATTTCTGATACGTGGATCAGACCTTCAACACCCGGAGCGATTTCGATGAATGCACCGTAGTCGGCCATAACCACTACTTTACCCTTAACATGGTCGCCAACCTTCAAGTTAGGATCGAGGCTGTCCCATGGGTGCGGAGTCAATTGCTTCAGACCCAAAGCGATACGTTTCTTTTCGTCATCGAAGTCAAGGATAACTACGTTCAGTTTCTGATCCAACTGAACAACTTCACGAGGATCGCTTACACGGCCCCAAGACAAGTCTGTGATGTGGATCAGACCGTCTACGCCACCCAGGTCGATGAATACACCGTATGAGGTGATATTTTTAACAGTACCTTCAAGTACCTGTCCTTTTTCAAGCTTGCTGATGATTTCTTTCTTCTGCTGTTCCAGTTCGGCTTCGATAAGAGCCTTGTGAGAAACAACAACGTTCTTGAATTCCTGGTTGATCTTTACAACCTTGAATTCCATAGTCTTGCCTACGAATACATCGTAGTCACGGATAGGTTTAACATCGATCTGAGAACCCGGCAGGAATGCTTCGATACCGAATACGTCAACAATCATACCGCCCTTAGTACGGCACTTGATGTAACCTTTGATAATTTCTTCGTTTTCAAGAGCTGCGTTTACACGGTCCCAAGAACGGGTAGCGCGAGCTTTCTTGTGAGACAAGATCAACTGACCTTTCTTGTCTTCCTGGTTTTCGATGTATACTTCTACTGTATCACCTACTTTCAGGTCTGGATTGTAACGGAATTCGCTCAACGGAATGATACCGTCTGACTTGTAACCGATGTTTACTACTACTTCGCGTTTGTTCATTGCGATTACAGTACCGTCTACAACCTCACGGTCATTGATCTTGTTCAAAGTACTGTCATAAGCCTTCTCCAAGTCTTCTTTGCTGACATTGGTTACTGCGTCACCGTTTTCATAAGCGTCCCAGTTGAAATCTTCAATAGGAGCGATGTTCTTTAAGTTTTCCATTAATTAATAATAAGTTGTTAAATAACTAATTGTGTTAGACTTTATATTGTTTATCTAAATTCGCGCGCAAAGGTACGACAAATAATTGGAACATAAAACATTTCCTGCAAAAATTCATGAAGACGACTTGATAAAAAATATTAATCTTCCAGTGAATAGTTTACGGTCGTTACCACGCGTACCTTCTTGATGTAGGGGGTATTGGCGTCTCTGTCGGTGATTGAGAACTGTCCCTGGCTTGCGCTCTTTATCTTGCCCAGTTCGCTTTCCGAGTCTTTGGCGAACTTTTCGGCTGCTTCGCGTGCATTTTTTGTGGCTTCTTCAATCATCTGCGGTTTGATCTTGTTCAGCCCGGTATATTCATACTGTACATTGTAGCGGTAGTCTCCTCCGGTAACGGCTATGCCTTTCTGGAGCAGTTCGCCCTGTTCGGCAATCAGTCCTCTCACCAGGTCTACCTTGTCGGATGTAACCGTGATGACCGCCGTTACGTTATAACGGAAAGTGGAGTTGTTGTTGCTGTAGCGTTCGGCTTCCAGGTCGATGATTTCGGGAGCGTTTACACTGATTTCCTTTTCATCGATTCCTTTTGCCTTCAGGAACTGGATGATGGTCTGGTTCTTGGCTTTGATGTCACTGTACAGGGCGGTGAGGTCGTTGCCCAGGCTTTTGTAGACGAGCGGCCAGGTAACTTTGTCGGCCGGGACCTCCATTTCGGCAAGTCCTTTCACGTTGACGTTACGGTCTCTGTCTGCGAATTCCTTGAATCCTCGTTGGATAAATACTCCCAGCAAAATGATGCCGATAGTCAGGATAACGGCTTCTGTTCTGAAATTTCTCATGATAATTGGTTTTAGAGTTAATGATGGTCTTGTCTTATCTTATCGGTTGGCGTCAGTCGTTTGAAAAATGGTAGCGTGTAAGTTCGTCTATCGGTTTTTTGATGAAAAGTCCCATAGGAAGGTTATAGGCGTGTGCCGCCTCCATGATTTCATCTTTGAATATCCATGCTACGGAGCCAGCGAATGACACCGGCAATATTTCCGGATAAAGCAATACGTTCCTTTTAAAGAATTCCTTGAAACAGTCAGTAAGAAACCGGTGTACCGGTTCCATTTCCTTGTGACTATATATATAAGGTGTAATTCCGGCCAGGAATCTGTTGGCCTGCGGTTGTCTGTATACCCGGTCTATGATGTCGGCCGGAGTCATTTTCAGGTTCTCTAGCAGTCCTTGTTTCAATACTTCGGGCAATTGTCCTTTCAGGCAGTCGCCGATGAAGCGTTTGCCCAGATAGGCGCCGCTTCCTTCATCGCCCAGGATGTAGCCTAACGGTGAAATGTTATGGGTAATCTTTTTCCCGTCGTACAGGCATGAATTCGAGCCGGTTCCGAGGATGCAGGCTATTCCTTTACGGTTCTTGCATAAGGCGCGTGCGGCTCCCAGCAGGTCGCTTTCGACCGATACGTCGGCAAAAGGAAAATTTTCTTCCAGAATGTGTCGGATGCCGTCCGTGTGGGTCGGTATGCAGCCTGCCCCATAAAAATGGATGGCCGTACATCTTCCGGATGCCGGTAGCTGGGGGATTAATCCTTTTTCTATGATTGTACGGATTGTCTCTTCCGGCTGGTGGACAGGGTTTATTCCCTCGGTTTGTATCAGTTTGCAGTCGTCTGTGCCGGAACCATAGCACCAGTCCGTCTTTGTGGAACCGCTGTCGGCTATCAGTATCATAAAGCTATTCGGATTTTTAAGGTTGGGGAATAAAATGAAAAAGGCGGAGCGGCGGGATTCCTAGTCTGGATATCCGTTGAATAATAATGTAGGATGTCAGGACCGGACTACCGTTGCTTCGCCTTATGGGGAGTTTTAGTGACAGTGTCCGCAGCCGCCTCCACAGCAGCCGCTTCCGTCATGGGCTTCTTCTTCACCGCATCCGCCGCCACATCCGCCGCAGCTGCCTCCACAGCATCCGCCGCTCATCTGGTTTACGATTTCCTGGATTTCCTGGTTGGTGGCCGGACGCATTTCAATGACCGAACCTTCGAAAATCAGGTCCTTGCCCGCATGCGGGTGGTTCAGGTCGAGGGTGACCTTTTCGTCTGTAATTTCGCCTACATTGGCGTAGAAATGGTGTCCTTCCGCATCGTTCAGCATGATAATGTTTCCGGGGAAGATATTGTCGCTGTCGAATTTCCCGTCCGCGTCACAGAACATAGCTTTGTTTACCTGGCGTACGTTGTCTTCGTCGCGTTCGCCATACGCTTCATTGCAGGGAATGGTGAAGTTGAAGCTGTCTCCTTTGCTTAAAGCGGTAATTTCCTTTTCGAATCGGTCCAATGTATATCCGATACCTGAAATGAACTGGAAAGGATGTGCTGCGGGAGCTTCCTCCAGAAGTTCTTTTTTGCCGTCAGCAATAGCATACAGCTTGTACGCTACAGTGATGTATTTATTTTCCATGTCTTGATAAAATAATTGTTTTTATTGATGTTTTAGCTTGCAAAGCTACGAAATAAAAATCGTATTTCCTTGTACGGCAGATGAAAATGATATTAAAAAAGAACATTCCTTTGGTTTAAACTTCAGGTTATCATACTTTTTAACTGTTTTTGTTAGAGATTGTAATACCTTACAGTTGGTGGTAATCTGACGCTAAAACGGGTTGATGTATTATGAATAGTAATTTTAGACGAAAAAAAAGTTTCATTTTATTTGTTTGTTTGAAAAAAGCCTTTACCTTTGCACGAGAATTAAAAAACAATAAAGAAACAAAATGGGATTTACAACTTACATACTGGTGAACCTGGCAGTCCTGTCTATTATTCACGTCGTGGTTATGTTACCAAGAGGTGAGAAAGGTTCATGTATGTAGCTGTACCATAATGATATGTATTTAAGCCTTTCTCACCCAACCACTGAGAGAGGCTTTTTACTTAATGAAAGGAATTATGATGAAACACCAGTTACGCAGTTCAATGAGTACGGAAGGCCGCCGGATGGCAGGTGCCAGAGCTTTATGGGTAGCCAACGGTATGAAAAGAGAGATGATGGGTAAACCTATCATCGCTATTGTCAATTCGTTCACGCAGTTCGTTCCGGGACATACACATCTTCATGACATAGGCCAGTTGGTCAAGGCTGAAATCGAGAAACTGGGCTGTTATGCCGCCGAATTCAATACAATAGCCATCGATGACGGTATAGCGATGGGGCATGACGGTATGCTTTATTCACTGCCGTCACGTGACCTGATTGCAGACAGCGTGGAGTACATGGTCAATGCACATAAGGCTGATGCCATGATCTGCATTTCAAACTGTGACAAGATTACTCCGGGTATGCTGATGGCAGCCATGCGTCTGAATATTCCGGCGGTATTTGTTTCCGGCGGGCCGATGGAGGCACATAAACTGAACGGAGAGAATGCCGACCTGATTACCGCCATGATCAAAGGGGCCGACCCGACTGTAAGTGACGAAGAGATGGCCAAGATAGAAAGTTGTGCCTGTCCGGGATGCGGCAGTTGCTCCGGTATGTTTACCGCCAATTCCATGAACTCCCTGACTGAGGCTATCGGATTTTCATTGCCTGGGAACGGGACTATCCTTGCCACTCATACCAACCGTATCCAGCTTTTCAAGGATGCTGCCAGACTGATTGTCGAGAATGCGTTCAAATACTACAGAGACGGTGACGATAGCGTGCTGCCACGCAGCATAGCCACCCGTCAGGCTTTCCTTAACGCCATGACTCTGGATATCGCCATGGGTGGTTCTACCAATACGGTACTGCATCTGCTGGCTGTAGCGAATGAGGGTGGGGTGGATTTCAAGATGGCCGATATCGACCGTTTGAGCCGTCATGTACCCTGTCTTTGCAAACTGGCTCCGAATACACAGAAGTATTCCATCCAGGAATGTAACCGTGCGGGAGGTATCCTGAATATTCTGGGAGAACTGAACAAGGCTGGATTGCTGGATACTTCATGCAAGCGTGTGAACGGTCATACATTGGATGAAGACATTGAAAAATACAGTATCTTGAAGGCTGAAATTGATCTGGAAGCTCAGCGTATCTATTCGAGTGCGCCGGGAGGGGTCTTCAGTACAAAGATGGGTTCCCAGAGCAAGACTTATGACACGCTGGACACCGACCGTGCCGAAGGATGTATACGTGACGTGGAACACGCTTACAGTAAAGACGGTGGCTTGGCTGTGCTTTTCGGGAATATAGCTCAGGACGGTTGCGTCGTGAAGACAGCCGGTGTAGATCCGAGTATCTGGAAGTTCTCCGGTCCGGCCAAGGTTTTCGATTCACAGGAAGCTGCCTGCGAAGGAATTCTGGGCGGTAAGGTTGTGAGTGGTGATGTGGTTGTCATTACCCACGAAGGTCCTAAGGGTGGTCCGGGTATGCAGGAAATGCTGTATCCTACCTCTTATATCAAATCAAGGCATCTGGGTAAGGAATGTGCGTTGATTACCGACGGACGTTTCAGTGGAGGTACCTCAGGCTTGAGTATCGGCCATATTTCACCGGAAGCAGCTGCCGGAGGTAACATAGGCAAGATTGTAGACGGTGATATCATAGAAATAGATATCCCTAACCGCAGTATCAATGTGAAGTTGAGCGATGAGGAACTGGCTGCCCGTCCTATGGCACCGGTTACCCGTAATCGCCAGGTTTCGAAAGCCCTGAAGGCCTACGCCAGCATGGTAAGTTCGGCCGACAAGGGTGGGGTTAGAATTATTGACTAAAAAATGAAATGCTATGAGTAAGGAAAAAATATCAGGGTCTGAAGCGTTGATGAGGGCATTGGAAGCCGAAGGGGTCAAGACAATCTTCGGCTATCCGGGTGGAGCTATCATGCCGGTTTTCGATGCCTTGTATGATCATCTTGACAGACTGAATCATATTCTGGTACGCCATGAACAGGGAGCTGCCCATGCGGCACAAGGCTTTGCCCGTGTTTCGGGTGAAGTAGGTGTCTGCCTGGTAACCAGCGGCCCGGGTGCTACCAATACTATTACAGGTATAGCCGATGCCATGATTGACAGTACGCCGATTGTGGTGATTGCCGGCCAGGTAGGTGCTGGATTGTTGGGTACCGATGCTTTTCAGGAAGTGGATCTGGTGGGTATTACCCAGCCTATTTCAAAATGGAGCTATCAGATCCGTCGTGCCGATGATGTGGCATGGGCCGTTGCCCGCGCGTTCTATATAGCCCGTAGCGGACGTCCGGGACCGGTAGTGCTTGACTTTGCCAAGAACGCCCAGCAGGATCTGACAGAATTCGAACCTGTAAAGTTGGATTTTATCCGCAGTTATGACCCGGATCCCGAAACCGATCCGAAAGCGGTGGCCGAAGCTGTCACTTTAATCAATGAATCGAAAAGACCATTGGTTCTTGTAGGGCAGGGAGTCGAGCTGGGTGGTGCTCAGGAAGAGCTGAAAGCTTTCGTTGAAAAAGCCGATATCCCTTGCGGATGTACCTTGCTGGGACTTTCGGCTTTACATTCCGATCATCCGCTGAACAAAGGTATGCTGGGTATGCATGGTAATTTGGGACCGAATGTCAAGACAAACGAATGTGATGTGCTGATAGCCGTAGGTATGCGTTTTGACGACCGTGTAACCGGTAAACTGGATACGTATGCCAAGCAGGCTAAAATCATCCATCTGGATGTGGATCCTTCTGAAATAAGCAAGAACGTCAAGGTGGATGTTCCTATCCTGGGTAACTGTAAACGTACGTTGAAGCTGCTTACTGAACTGATCCAAAGCCATAAACATACCGAATGGATAGAAAGTTTCAAGCCATACGAGGAAAAGGAATTCAAGGAAGTCATTGAGAAGGAAGTCTATCCTACCGAAGGTCCGATCAACATGGGTGAAGCTGTACATGCCGTGAGTGAGGCTACCCATAATGAGGCTATCCTGGTGACCGATGTAGGCCAGAACCAGATGTTTGCCTGCCGTTATTTCAAGTATACAAAGAACCGTAGTGTGGTAACTTCGGGCGGTATGGGTACCATGGGATTCTGTCTGCCGGCGGCAATCGGTGCTACTTTCGGCGCTCCAGGCCGTACGGTCTGCGCTTTCATGGGAGACGGAGGCCTGCAGATGACTATGCAGGAATTGGGAACCGTGATGGAACAGAAGGCTCCTGTAAAGATTATTCTGTTGAATAACAATTATCTGGGTAATGTACGCCAGTGGCAGGCCATGTTCTTCAATCATCGTTATTCATTTACTCCGATGATGAATCCGGACTACATGAAGATCGCTTCCGCTTATGAAATACCTTCGCGCCGGGTCATTGAACGTGCTGACCTGAATGACGCCATCCAGGAAATGTTGAATACAGACGGGCCGTTCCTGCTGGAAATATGTGTAGTGGAGGAAGGCAATGTGTTGCCGATGACTCCTCCGGGAAGTTCTGTAAATTACATGATGTTGAACTTGGATTGCTAATGAGAGGTAATAATATATGGAAAATAAGAAATTATATACGATAATTGTTCATTCGGAGAATCTGGCCGGTATCCTGAATCAGATAACGGCTGTGTTTACCCGCCGGCAGATCAATATTGAAAGTCTGAACGTTTCGGCTTCTTCAATCAAGGGGGTACATAAATATACCATTACCTGCTGGACAGCTCCGGATACGGTTGAAAAGGTTGTCAAGCAGATCGAGAAGAAGCTGGATGTAATCCAGGCACATTATTTTACGGACGATGAGATCTTCCAGCGTGAAGTGGCCATGTATAAGGTGTCTACTCCCGAGTTCCAGAAGAATCCTGAAGCATCGAAGGTGGTACGCCGTTACAGTGCACATATTGTGGAGGTGAACCCGACTTTCTCTATTGTAGAGCTGACAAGTATGAGTGAGGACATCACGAACATGTATCAGGAACTGAAAGCCCTGAATTGCGTGCTGCAGTTTGTACGTTCAGGAAGGATAGCTGTTTCAACCAGCTGTTTTGAACGGGTGAACGAGTATCTGGCTCATCGTGAAGAAAGATATCAGAAGGAAAAACAGCAATAAAAAACAGTTGCCTTATGGCTGAAGAGAATAAAATAGGGACTTACAGTTTTATAGCCGAACCGTTTCATGTGGACTTTACCGGGAAGCTGACTATGGGAGTATTGGGAAACCATCTCTTGAATTGTGCCGGATTCCATGCCACCGAGCGGGGTTTCGGGATGGCCGAGCTGAACGAAAATCATTATACGTGGGTCTTGTCGAGGCTGGCTATTGAATTGGACCGTCTGCCTCTTCAGTATGAACGGTTCAGTATACAGACATGGATCGAGAATGTGTACCGTTTGTTTACAGACCGTAATTTTGCCATTCTGGATAAGGACGGCAAGACTATAGGATATGCCCGTTCCATATGGGCGATGATCAGCACTGAAACCCGTAAGCCGGTGGACCTGCTGACCTTGCACAAGGGAAGTATCCTGAATTACGTTTGTGACAAAGAGTGCCCGATCGGGAAACCGGGCCGTATCAAGGTTGCGGAAAAAGAGGTGGCTGGAGAGCATGTGGCTTGTTACAGTGACATTGATGTCAACGGGCATGTCAACAGCATCAAGTACATTGAGCATATTTTGGATCTGTTCCCTATGGAGCAGTTCCGTACGAAACGTATCAGACGTTTTGAGATGGCTTATGTTGCGGAAAGCTATTACGGTGACAAGCTGACTTTCTATTGCGACAGAATGTCGGAAAACGAATACGATATTGAAGTAAAGAAGAACGGTACGGAAGTTGTCGTTCGGAGTAAAGTGATATTTATTTGATTTTTTAATAACATACAGCTCTTCGGGGCTGTGATAAAAAGATTGTAAAAATGGCAAAAATGAATTTTGGCGGTGTTATTGAAAATGTAGAAACCCGCGAAGAATTTCCATTGGAAAAAGCACGTGAAATCTTGAAAGATGAAACAATTGCAGTTCTTGGTTATGGTGTACAGGGCCCTGGACAGTCATTGAACCTGCGTGACAATGGCTTTAATGTAATCGTAGGCCAGCGTCAGGGCAAGACTTATGAAAAGGCCGTTGCCGACGGATGGGTACCGGGTGAAACTCTGTTCAGCATTGAAGAGGCTTGCGAAAAGGGTACTATCATCATGTGTCTGCTTTCTGATGCTGCTGTAATGTCTGTATGGCCTACAATCAAGAAACACCTGACTGCAGGCAAGGCATTGTATTTCTCTCATGGTTTCGCTATTACATGGAATGACCGTACAGGCGTTGTTCCTCCTAAAGATATCGATGTCATCATGGTTGCTCCTAAAGGTTCAGGTACTTCATTGCGTACCATGTTCCTGGAAGGTCGTGGCTTGAATTCTTCATATGCCGTTTATCAGGATGCTACAGGTAAGGCTATGGACCGTACATTGGCCCTGGGTATCGGTATCGGTTCCGGCTACTTGTTTGAAACAACATTCCAGCGCGAAGCAACTTCTGACCTGACAGGTGAACGTGGTTCTTTGATGGGAGCTATCCAGGGATTGTTGCTGGCTCAGTATGAAGTGTTGCGTGAAAACGGTCACTCACCTTCTGAAGCCTTCAATGAAACTGTAGAGGAACTGACTCAGTCACTGATGCCTCTGTTCGCAAAGAACGGTATGGACTGGATGTACGCTAACTGCTCTACTACGGCACAGCGCGGTGCTTTGGACTGGATGGGCCCGTTCCACGATGCAATTAAACCGGTTGTAGAAAAATTGTACCAAAGCGTCAAAAGCGGTCATGAAGCTCAGATTTCTATCGATGCAAACTCTCAGCCGGATTACCGTGAGAAACTGAATGCCGAATTGAAGGCTTTGCGTGAAAGCGAAATGTGGCAGACTGCCGTTACAGTACGTAAGCTTCGTCCTGAAAACAATTGATGTGAATATGGAAGGGTAGAGGAAATCTACTCCTGATATATTTTTCTGGAATCCTCCTGCGTCGGGTCTTCCCTGGTGCAGGGGGATTTTTTTTGCCGGTTCATGTAACGGAATGTTAACTTCTATGTAATGATGTGAACAAGCGTAAGGTATAAGTTTGCAGCAGAATTTAAACCAATCATTTATATTTTATGCTTGAAAGCTACATGAATAAGTTAAATTTTGGGGGGCATAGACGTGCTTTTGTCTGTGCTTCCTTGTTGTTTGTGAATGCGATGGCATTTGCAGGTATTAAGGTAACAGGTATTGTTAAGGATGCTAATGGGGAACCGTTGGTAGGTGTGAGTATTGTTGAGGTAGGAACGGGCAATGGAACAATTACCGATATAGACGGTAAATATACATTGGAGGTGAAATCGGATGCAAAATTGAAGTTTTCGTATGTCGGTTTCGCGGATAAGGAGCTGGCCGCCAAATCTTGTAAAGTAGTCGTATTATCGGAGGATAACAAGGTCTTGAATGAAGTTGTGGTTGTCGGTTACGGCAGTATGCGCCGAAAGGATGTGACCAGTTCCATTACTACAGTCAAGGCAGAGGATCTGAATTTGGGAGTCATGACTACTCCGGCACAGATGCTTCAAGGAAAAGTGGCGGGACTGGTAGTTTCTACAAGCAGTAATCCGAATGAGTCACCTAGCATAACATTACGTGGAGCATCAACTTTGGTAGAAGGTGCTATGGAACCTTATTATGTAGTGGATGGTGTTCCTGGAGTTGATCTGTCATTGGTCTCTGCCGATGATATTGAATCCATTGATGTCCTGAAAGATGCAACAGCAACGGCTATTTATGGTTCTAAGGCAGCCAATGGTGTCATTATAGTAACGACCAAAAAAGGAAAGAAAGGTGCTGCCCATGTGAGCTATAACGGATATGTGGCTGTTGAAAAAGTTGCGAAAGACCTGGACCTGGCAACGGCTACCGATTTGCGTAATTATGCCAAGGCCAATAATTTTGAGCTGACCAGCGATGAAGGAGCGGATACCGACTGGCAGAAAGAGGTAGAACGTACCGGCTTGTCGCATAGCCATAATTTGGCTGTCAGCGGAGGAAGCGAAAAGTCGAGCTATAATGTGAGTCTGAATTATTTGAGTCATGAAGGTGTGATTACCGGAACCGACATGGAACGTTTTACGGCAAGGGCATTGGCGCAGTCAGAAGTGCTGAAAGACCATCTTACCTTGTCGCTTGGAGTAAATACCAGTCAGACTACGAGCAATGAAGTTCCGACCGGATCATCCGGTACCAGTGTTACGGATGCCATGGTCTATTATTCTCCTACACAACCTGTCCGGAATGAAGACGGTTCATGGTTCCGTTCGAACAGTGTTTCTCAGTATTATAACCCTTTGTCAATGATTTATGAAGATATCCAGAAAACCGTATATAAGCGGATGCAGATTACCGGTAAGGCCGATCTCAAGATTATAGACGGATTGACGTGGAGTGCTCATTTTTCGTACATGACCGACCAGAGTACCCAAAGTATCTATCATTCGACCAAGTCGCAGATAGTAAACAGTAACGGGGAAGCCAGCCGTAACACTTATTTCGGAGATAAGAAAGTTTTTGAAACGTATGGGAACTATCAGAAGACGTTTGCCGACAAGCATCGTCTGGGACTTATGGTAGGATATTCATGGGAAGAGACGAATACCAACGATGGATTCGGTGTTACGGTAAAGGATTTCTATAACGATTATGTCAAATATTATAATCTTAGTTACGCCAATTCCATTGATGGTATGAACGGAGTGGAAAGTGGGGTAGAGTCGACTCTACGTATGATTTCATTGTATGGACGTGCCAACTATTCATTCAATAGCAAATATAATTTCCAGGCCACTGTACGTCGTGACGGTTCTTCAGCCTTCGGTAAGAACAACCGCTGGGCAACTTTCCCGTCTGTATCGGCTTCATGGCGCCTGAGTGAAGAGGAGTTCATCAAGAATATGAATGTGTTCGATAATCTGAACCTGCATATGGGTTACGGTGTCAGCGGAAACTCGCTTGGTTTCGATGCGTATACAGCTTTACAGACCTATGGTGTTTCCGGCTGGTTCCAATATACGGATGCAAATGGTGTGACCTCCAACAAGCATACTTTGGGAGCCAACAGCAATTCGAATCCGGATTTGAAGTGGGAACGTACCGGAATGTTCAACATCGGACTTGATTTCGGTTTCTTTAATAACCGTCTGAACGGTACTGTCGAATACTATGACAAGCGGACTTCTGATCTGATCTATTATTATCCGGTTTCTACAAACCGCTATCCGTTCGATATAATGACGGCAAATGTGGGCGACATCAGCAATAAGGGTATTGAAGTGACAATAAACGCAATTCCGGTAAAGACAAAAGATTTTACATGGGAGACCACATTGAACCTTTCACATAACAAGAATATCGTTAAGAAATTGTCAAACCAGCAGTTCTCGGTAGATTATATTCCTCAGGCAGATTCAAACATAGCAAGTAATTCGGGAGTATATCTCCAGCGTATCATGGAAGGATGTCCTATCGGCCAGTTCTATACATATGAATGGGCCGGATATAATGAAGATGGAATTTCACAATTTTATGTACATGATCCTGAAACCGGTGAGCGTACCGGTGAGACAACCATACAGCCTACAGAAACCGACCAGACCAAGACGGGGTGCGCACAGCCTAAGCTTACTTACGGATGGAACAATACATTGACTTACAGGAACTGGTCTCTGAATATGTTCTTCCAGGGGGTGTTGGGTAATAAGATTTTCAATATCCTCCGTGCACAATACAATACGGTCAGTCTGATATCACAAGGTAAGAATGTATTGAAGGAAGCGCTTACCGACCAGAAATACGGAGATGTGAATTCTCAATATCCATCCGACAGGTACCTGGAGAACGGAAGTTACCTGCGTCTTTCGACATTGACCCTTGCCTATAATTTCGGAAAGGTATCCGATTGGGCCAGCAACCTCTCTGTCTATGCCACTTGTAACAATGTGTTTACGGTAACAGGCTATAAGGGAACAGATCCTGAAGTGTCTTTGGGCGGATTGACGCCAGGCATCCAGGGACGTGACAATTATTATCCTCACACACGTACTTTCATGGTAGGTTTGAAAGTCAGTTTTTAATTTGAAAAAGAAAGAATAAAGCGATGAAAAATTATATGAAAATAAGTCTTGCCGCAGCAATCGTTTCTTTAACGGCAAGTTGTACCGATCTGGATGTGGACGTGAAGTCACAATATATAGAATATCCGACCGAATCGGAAGTTGCTCTGGAAGCTAAAATGGCAGATGTGTATTATGCTTTCCGCAGTGCGTTGGGTAATAAATACAACCGTTATCAGACATTCTCTTCCGATGAGGCTTCGGGTATCAGCTTTGATGGTGATTATTACGACGGGGCGGAAAATGTCAATCCTACGTTGCACAATTTCAAGGCAGAAGACGGTCCGCTTGATTATTGGTCGGATCTGGCAAGCGGTATCACCAAATGTAACAAGGCTATCGATGAACTGGGTGAAAGTACAGACAGACTGACGCTTTCATATATTGCATCGGCCCGTGTGATGAGAGCTTTCTATCATTTCATACTGATGGACAGTTACGGTGATGTACCTATCTTGAACAAGTTGTATGATGACGATGAGGCTATAGAGCGTAGCCCGCGTAAAGATGTTGCCGAATTCATTGAAAACGAACTGCTTGAAAGTATTCCGTATCTGTCGGAAGCCAATAATGCTGCAACCTATGGTAAGCCCAACAGATGGATGGCTGAGGCTTTGCTTGTCAAGTTGTATATTAATTGGGCTGTCTATACTTGTGGTGATGTTACCAGCTATGATGCGGCATCGACAGTGAATACAAAGCTGGATGACTGTGTGAAGTATTGTGATGATATCATCAATAGCGGTCTGTTCAATCTCAATGATACATACCGTTCCAAATTCTTGTATGACAATGGTTCACAGATTACAGATTTCATTTATGCAATGCCATACGACTGTGTGAATGCACAGGGATTACTTTATGGGCGTTACCGTACTTTCCGCCGGATCGATGACGGCGAACCGATAGGGTATTACGGCGGTTCGATGAAGAACTCATGTGCTGGAATCGCTGCCATGAATCCCGAATTCTCCGATCTTTTTACGCTGGAAGGTGATGACCGTAACAAAGCTGTTCTGGGTGGAAAGGTATATGTACATGACCCGTTGACAGGCGAAGAAACAACCACACCGTATATGTATAATGGAGAGCAGCTGGAGCTTACTAAGGAGATAACCTTGAAGGCCGGTGGAGAAGAACAACTGAATGCCGGAGCTGATGCAAACGGATGGCGTCAAGGTTATCGTTCCATCAAGTTCTACCCGAATCCGAATGAATACGCACAGTACAGCCGTAACCAGAGCAATGATGTTCCTATATTCCGTTTTGCAGATATTATTCTTACCAAGGCTGAGGCTATACTGAGAGGCGCACAGGCAACTGGAGAGGACACACCACAATCCTTGTTTAACCAGATCCGTAGCTATGTACATGCTCCGTTGATTGACCATACTCCTACCTTACAGGATGTGCTTGATGAACGGGGACGTGAATTCTTTGATGAGAACTGGCGTAGAAATGACATGATACGTTTCGGAACATTCGAAAGTGAATATGGTTTCCACAAAAAAGGATTCCCTAATGCCAGCTTTGATAAGACAAGACGTATTTTCCCTGTTCCTCAGGATGTACTGAATGAAAATGTAAACTGGAAACAGAATCTTGGTTATTGATTTTATAAAGGTGCCCCCGGCTTATGCAGCAATGCAATGGCGGGGGCTTTGTTTTTATTTGATATGATGAAAAAGATATTTGTTTTGGCTTTTTTTGTATTCGGACAGGCTGTGTCCGTTTCGTTGCATGCAGTGGCAGGTGGCCGGACCGACAAGGATTCGGTGAGTTATGAACAGATGGGGGGTATTTATTATGCCTATCATTATGACAGTACTGCTGTAAGGACACCGGTCCCTGAAGGTTACACTCCGTTCTATATCAGCCATTTCGGAAGACATGGATCCCGTTGGTTACCTTCCGACAGCCGTTACCAGGCTGTATTGGAGCAGTTTGCAGATACTACAAATCTTACGGTAACCGGTCGGGATGTGCGTACACGTTTGCTGAAAATATGGGCCGATGCCGAAGGACGTGGAGGAGATCTGACCGGTTTGGGAGCCATGCAGCAGGCTTCACTAGCTTCCCGCATGTATCATTCTTATCCTGAAGTCTTTCACAAGGATGCAGTTGTCTCGGCACGTTCCAGTATTGTAGGGCGTTGTATGATGAGCATGACAGCCTATCTGCTGAAACTTCAGTCGTTGGAACCTACCCTGAAAATAACGGCAGAGGCAAACCGTCGTTTTATGCCTTATATAGCTTATTCTTCACCCGAGGAAGATTCATTGATAGCCAGTACTCCAAGAATCATCGAAGTATCGCCCGAGCGTCTGATTGCATCGCTGTTCCGTAACCCCGATAAGGTGAAAAATAAGATGGATCTGTTGAGTGAACTTCATTGCATCGCTTCTGACATGCAGAATGTAGATATAGGTGTATCATTATATGATATATTCATACCGGAAGAAATGGCTGCAGTATACCATGCCAGTAACAGGAATATGTGGATCTGTAACAGCCGGAATGTTATCAGTGGAGATATTCCGGTCAGGTCGGCTGTGTCATTATGGAAGAATATTGTCGCTTCTGCCGATTCTGCCATTGCTTGTGGTTATCCTCAGGCTACCCTCCGTTTCGGGCATGATACCAGCCTTTACCGGCTTCTTACCCTGTTAGGGGTGTATCATGAAGAATGTAGGATGGATAAGATCATTCCTATGGGAGCCAATCTGCAGATAATATTTTACCGTAATTCCCAGGGGAATATATTGGTGAAATTCCTGCATAACGAACATGAACTGTTGTTACCTCTGGAAAGTGATGAAGCTCCCTATTACGATTGGGATGATGTGAAGTCATTTTATTCCGCTTATGAATGATGGTAGAGATTTCATGATTATCTTTTGTGCAGAGGGTTGCTTGTTACCGGGAATTTGATAAATTTGCAGGAAAGAACCATTAAAGACGGATTGATTATGGAAACAGATTTTTTGAAGATTATAGAAACGCGGCGCAGTTGCCGTAAGTATAAGAAAGAACAGGTCAAGGATTCGGAACTGAAAGCTGTGCTGGAAGCCGGGACATATGCTCCGACCTCCCGTGGAATGCAGTCTCCCTACATCGTAGCTGTTCAGAATGAGGCCGTACTCCGAAAATTGGCTGGGATGAATGCCAAAGTGATGGGCGCAACTTCTAACCCATATTATGATGCTCCTACTTATGTTCTGGTGTTTGCTTCTCTGGACTCTCATAATCCGGTGCAGGATGGAAGTTGCGTTTTGGAGAATATGATGTTGGCTGCACATGCCATCGGATTGGCCAGTTGCTGGATTCACCGTGAACGGGAGATGTTCGAAACTCCCGAAGGCAAGGACCTGATCAGGGAATGGGGATTACCTGAGAATATTATCGGTGTAGGTGCATTGGCTTTAGGGTATGCCGACGGAGATCTTCCGAAGCCGAAACCCCGTAAAGAGGGTTATTATCGAATTGTCAAATAAATAAGGCTGTCTTTTGAGACAGCCTTATTTTGATTTTTTCCCGAATTCCGGATCTATTTTCAGTAAAGCTGTTACGGCAAAGGTAGCTGTACAGCATACCATAATCCAGATGAAGAAATTCCGGTAGCCCAATGTTTCCTGAAGCCATCCGGCTATCATTCCGGGTAGCATCATACCTAGTGCCATGAATGCCGTACAGATGGCATAATGGGCTGTGGAATGTGTCCCCCGTGAAAAATAGATGAGATACAGCATGTAAGCGGTAAATCCGAAACCGTAACCGAACTGCTCGATAAAGATGCATACATTGATCCATAAAAAAGGAGTGTGCTGGAAACAGCTCAGGTATACATAGACCAGATCGGGCAGGGATATTGCCCATACCATGGGCCAGAGCCATTTGCTCAGTCCGTCGCGTGCCACGGCTATTCCTCCCAGAATTCCTCCCAGGGTAAGTCCGATGATTCCTACCGTTCCCTGGACAATACCTATCTGTTCGGTCGCCATACCCAAACCTCCCTTTTCAATCGGGTCGAGCAGGAAAGGGATACCCATTTTTGCCAACTGGGCTTCCGGAAGACGGTAAAGCAGCATGAAGAGAATGGCGATTCCGACCTGTTTTTTCCGGAAGAATGAACCGAATGTCATCAGGAATTCAGTTATCAGATTTCTGGCCGAAACGTGGCTTGCGGGTCGGTCGCTTGCCGGGCGGGGCAGGATAAAGGCATGGTAGAGCCAGAGAGCGATGAAAATACCTGCCATGAGAAAGAAAGTGATGCTCCAGGAATAGGGGATGTTTCCGCTGCTCTTTTCCAGATAGCCTGCCAGCATGATGAGCAGGCCTTGTCCTGCTATATTGGCTATGCGGTAGAATGTGCTCCGGATACCTACGAAAAAGGCTTGTCCGTGACTGTCAAGTCCGAGCATGTAGAAACCGTCGGCAGCAATGTCGTGGGTGGCAGAGCTGAAAGCCATCAGCCAGAATATGGCTAAGGTTGTCTGGAAGAAATGAGTGGCGGGTATTGTAAAGGCAATTCCGGCCAATCCGGCTCCTATCAGCAGCTGCATGCTTATAATCCACCAGCGCTTGGTGCGCAGCAGGTCTACAAAGGGGCTCCACAAGGGTTTGATAACCCAAGGAACGTTCAGCCAGCTGGTATAAAGGGCTATATCGGTATTTGAAATACCCATTTTCTTGTACATGACCAATGATAGGGTCATGACTGCAATATAAGGGAGCCCTTCGGCAAAGTAGAGCGAAGGGACCCATAACCATGGTGAATGTTTTTTCATGTTGTTTTCACTTTAAAGCTGTTCCGGGAAAGGTTGTCAGTAAAGCTTACGTATGTCGGCACCTTCGTAATAGTGGAGTAGGATTTCATTGTAATTGTATCCTTGTTCACCCATGACGGCGGCACCTATCTGACAGAGTCCGACCCCATGTCCCCATCCGGCTCCGGTCAGTTCGAACCATTCTGGGATACCGTCCGGATCAAGCGGCCCTTTGTCGACAACGAAAGCAGAGCTGAAAAGATGCGTGTCTGAAAGGGTCCGGCGGATTTCAAGCTCTTTCCCGATAACCATTTCTTTCTCTGTTCCTATAATCTTCAGTTTGGAGATACGTCCCGATTTACCACGTTCTACAGGAATCAGGTCGAGTATATGTCCGTAGTCATTTTTTGTATTGGAACGGATCAGTCCGGCAAGTTCGTCCTGCGTATAATGGACTTTCCAGCGGTAAAAGTCGGTAGTTTCTTGGTCGTAGTTGTTCAGTATTTGCGAGATAACAGCTTTATCGTTGGTATTGCAGAAGCTTTCAGGACTGGTACGTATCCATTTCCCCGCTTCTTCTTCATTGGTTAGGTCGGGAACCTGTTTGTTGTCATTGCTGTCACGTATGCTGCTCAAGTAAGGATAATCTTTGTTTTCCCAGCATGTGCTGAACAGTTCCGTAACACCGCCGCAACATTTTGAGAAGCGGGCGTCACAGATGCTGTTGTTATACATGAGAACCTGTCCCCGGGTCGCTTTTACGGCATCGGCTACAGCCCGGTTCGATGCCATGGTGATGCCTTGGTAACGTTGACAGTGGTCATCGGCGCAGACATCAAAGATAGTATGGTCTTCACGGTCATACCAGCGGATATATTCTGTATCCGTTTTGATAAACGAAAAGAATCCTGTATCATGCTTGCTCATAGCCTTCCGTTTTTCAATCTGTGCCAGCAGCCAGCTTCGGGAAATGACGGCATGTGCTTTCAGAAATTCTAGGGAAGAGGTGGCGCTCATTTCCGAGGAGATTACACTTATCAGGTAGTCTTCAGCCGGAAGAATATTGATGGCGGTGATTTTCCCTTCATCGACAACCAGTTTCAATGTTCCACTGAAAATTTGTGTTTCCTGCCGTTCCCAGTGGAAGTTGATGCCTATGGTTACATCGTATAGTGAAAAAGAAGCATTGTCTTCAAGTGGGGTAAAAGTAAGTTCGCGGTATATATTCCCGTTCCAGCGGATACCACCTTCGTCGAATGAAACGGCTTGGTCACCGGATACGGTTTCTCCTTTTGCCAGGAAACGTGCGTTTAGGGTAAAGTGAATTTCTTGGGCGTTGACAATCCCTACACTTATTTCGGGTTCCTTCATGTTCGTTTATCTTATTTTTTGTAAGCAACTTCGTTATATATCTGCAGAATATCTGCCGGAGTCAGTTTGTCAAAATCTTCCTTTCGTGGAGTGACCAGTATCCCAGCCATGTCGAGTGCACCCGGGCTGACCAGTATTTGTCTGTCACCTTCAGCCGTATAACATGCGGGACGATGTTTTTCGCGTGGAAAATAGGCAATGGTAAAACCTCGTTTTTCATCCATCCAGGCAAAAAGGTTGTAACGCGGCTCGGGTTCATTCCCGTGCATCGGCAGAGATTTCAGATACCTGTCAATCAGTCCGGAGTCGGTTTCTGCTGTATGGTCGGTTATAAAGGCGTGGATAGGGCATATATAACCGTTTATGGAATAACTGCGGCAAGTATTGCCGTTTTCTGTCCTGACTTCCTCCTGTAATGTGGCTGTCTCCATCAGACTGTTCCATTGCCGGATGAAAGGTATGTCATGTTTGCGGGCGGCCTGGAAATGAAAATGATCGGGAGCTGAAGCCCCACATTTTGCTCCGTTATAGAAAAGGGCATAACCTTTTTCAAAGTTGTTTCCCAGCCATGATACCAGTCTACCAGGCAACTGGCGGTCGGTTTTGTCGGCCAGTGTCTGCCATTGATGCTTCTCACTGGAGATGGTCAGGTGTCTCGGCAGTATAGGATATGGGTTGACGCGCAGGATGAACGGTTCGTCGAGGCTGATGGTCAGTACATCCTGTTCGGCCGGTTTGTTATTGAGGCAGAGGAAGCAGGGACGGGCCTCAATAGTCTGTTTGTCGAGTTTGGCACAGGTAGAGACTGCACGGGCTGGATTGAACTGCACTTCAATGGTACATCCTTCTATCTCCATGTTGCGTATCTGTATATTGTCTAGAGCATTGTAATTGTTCCGGGCAATATCCCAGTGTGCCAGTTGCCGGTTGAAAAATTTTCTTCCGGCCGGTTCTTCTTTCGGCATAGCTTGCCGGATGCTGATTTCCAGGGTACGTAGACTATCTTTATAGGCATTGTTCCGGTTAATTTTGTCGATGCTTAGTGCTGCATCTGAGTTTCCTTCCCAGCGCCGGCAGAGGTAGAGGACATCATAGATACGTCCGATATGGTATTCGCGTGAAAAGGCCAGTCCCAACGCATAATCTTCTCCGTAGCTGGTATTCGGTACCCGGATACGGCGGAGCAATGGAGTAAAGAATGCCCGTGGAGCACCCAATCCGTTTATACGGAGGGCATTGTTATGTCCGTTTTCATCGGTCCATTCCTTATGGTCGATTACTCCGGGGGGGAGTGTATTCAGAGAGAAGTCGGTCATCCGGTAGGAACCGATAACCATGGCGCATTTTTCAGTATGGAATTTGTTGATTATGGTCTGTAAGGTACTCCGGCTGCTATAGAGATCGTCGCTGTCGAGCTGTACGGCAAATCTTCCGCATTGCGGGTGATTGATACCGAGGTTCCAGCATCCTCCGATACCCAGATCCTTTCTTTGGGGAATGATATGGATGACTTTGGAATCTGATTTATAGCGGTCAATGATTTCAGTAGTCCCGTCGTCCGAATGATTGTCGATAATAATCAGATTGAATGGGAAATCAGTCTCCTGTTCAAGGACCGACTTGATGGCATCTTCGATGGTACGTACACGGTTGCGTACAGGAATAATGACAGACGCTTCATTATCGAAATTCCCTTCTGTAATGTCTATGATTTTTTTTGCCGGAGTAAGGTAGGCGCCGATACGTTTCAGATAATGGGTGAATGCCGCTTCACGTTCAATCTGTACTTCCCGGTTTCTGGGGTTGACATAATCGAACTGTTTTTCTCCCGATTTACGTACGTCCTCTTCTATTTCGGTATAGAGATATTCACGGATATGTGTAAGACGGAATGATTCGGAGAGTGCCAGACGGACGGCATAAAGGGCCGAGAACTCGTAATCAGGTTCTGTTCCGATTGTGTCAAGCGCTTTACGGAAAGCCTCTGTACGGAAAAGAATGACTGAGCCGAAATCGAAATCGTCACGTACACTTCCCGGTTGGTAATCGGTTACCGGGTGAGGTTGTTGTTTCTCTTCTATCAGCTGGTAGTGGTCGGAATAGACCATTCCACATTCCGGAGCGGATAGATAGTCGGTCATGCGTTCCAGGGCCATGTATCCCAGATTTAGGGTCTGGAGTTTGGTATAGACCAGCAGGCCGGGTGTCTGCGTAAGCGAAGCAATTTTTCTGAACGTTGCCGTAGAGGTCAGAGAGCCTACAGGCAGAGATTTGCATCCTTGGGGTGGGGCAGTTGGGGTATTTCCCGGTTGTGTCAGAAGATAAACATCCTTTACACAAGGACATGCAAGCAGATCTTCTATTGTTTTATTTTGTTGTGTTTCACCTTTGTAAGGTATAAAACATGTAATAGTTTTATTCATAATTTTATATATTTATAGAGACAAAGATAGGGAATATATCTTATTTTTCTCTAACTTTGTACGCTAATTGTATAGAAACAATAATAAAATGGGTGAGATGAAAGTTCCTTTGCTCGGCAAGACCTTGTCTGAATTACAGACAATTGTACATGATCTGGATATGCCTAGATTTACGGCGAAACAGATAGCTTCATGGCTGTATGAAAAGAAGGTCGGCTCGATTGACGATATGACAAACCTGTCGGTAAAGAACCGTGAGCGCCTGAAAGAGGATTATGAAGTAGGAGCAAATGCTCCTGTACATGAGATGCGTTCTGTTGACGGTACGGTCAAGTATTTGTTCCGTACTCCCGAAGGTGATTATATCGAATCGGTCTATATACCTGATGAGGACCGTGCTACACTATGTGTATCTTCACAGGTGGGCTGTAAGATGAACTGCAAGTTCTGCATGACAGGAAAACAGGGATATACCAATAGTCTGACTGCGACACAGATTCTGAATCAGATCTATTCGGTCCCGGAACGTGATACGTTGACCAATGTGGTTTTCATGGGAATGGGTGAGCCATTCGATAATCTGGATGCCGTGCTCCGTGCGCTGGAAATACTGACAGCCGATTATGGCTATGCTTGGAGTCCGAAACGTATCACCGTATCTACGGTGGGTTTGCGTAAGGGACTGGAGCGTTTCCTGGAGGAGAGTGACTGCCATCTGGCCGTCAGTCTACATTCACCTTTCCCGGCACAACGTCAGGAACTGATGCCGGCCGAGAAAGCTTTTTCGATAACCGAAATCATTGAGATTCTCCGTAGGTATGATTTCAGTAAACAACGTAGGCTTTCATTTGAATACATTGTTTTTAAAGAAGTAAATGACAGCCTGATTTATGCGAAGGAGCTTATCAAATTGCTTCGGGGGTTAGATTGCCGTATTAACCTGATCCGCTTTCATGCCATTCCAAATGTGGACTTGGAAGGTACGGATATGGATTCGATGATAGCTTTCCGTGACTATCTGACCAGTCATGGTATTTTTGCCACCATCCGTGCGTCGCGTGGCGAAGATATATTTGCAGCTTGCGGCATGCTTTCTACAGCCAAGCAACAGGCGGAAAAAAAGAAAGAATGAAACCATTAATACTATAAATTATAAATATTATGAAACGTTTTGCATTTTATTTGAGTTTTGTGCTGGTTGTACTGGTGCTGGCTTCCTGCAAGAACAAAGAAGGGAAGGGAATTTTTACTCCAAACTCAAGCGGCCGTCCTTATGAAGTACTGGTGGTGGCCGATGATAAATGCTGGATGAGTCCCGACAGTGCTCTATACCATGTTTTGGATACCGATGTTCCGGGATTGCCGCAATCGGAGCGTTCGTTTGCGATATCTCGTATACGTCCTGCCTATTATGACCGTAGTATGCGTTTGTTCCGTAATATTATCATTGTAGACATCAACCCGAAGTTATATACACAGACTAAACTGAAATATGCCCGGGACGTTTATTCCGCTCCTCAGATGATTATGACTATCCAGTCTCCCAACCAAGAGGATTTTGCCGATTTCCTGTCGAAGAACGGCCAATTGGTGGTAGATTTCTTTACCCGGGCTGAAATGAACCGGGAGGTGAAACTGCTGGAGGAAAAGCATAACAAGGTTATTTCTGCCAAGGTAGGAAGTATGTTTGACTGTGATATCTGGATGCCACTTGAGATGCAGTCATATAAACAGCAGGATAATTTCTTCTGGGCTTCAAGTAATCTGAATGACTTGAATTTCGTGATGTATACTTTCCCGTATACTGATAAGGATACATTTACCAAAGCTTATTTCATTCATAAACGTGATTCGGTGATGAAGATCAATCTGCCGGGTGAACGTGAGGGTATGTACATGCAGACTGCCGATTCTATGTTTGTTGAAGCAAGAAGTATTTCGGTAAAAGGTGATTACGCTTTTGAAGTCAAGGGCTTGTGGGAAATGAAGAACGATGCGATGGGAGGTCCGTTTGTATCGCATATGCGTGTTGACCGTGCTAACGGCCGTGTTGTAGTGGTTGAGGGTTTCGTATTTTTCCCGTCAGGAAAGAAACGTGACAAGATCCGGAAGTTGAATGCGGCTCTTTATACATTGAAGCTGCCTTCAGAAAAGGAAGTGTCGGAAATACCGGTCGACAAACATTTCACGGAAGAAAAGATAGATACTACTAAAGTGAAATAACCAGTAATAAAGAATTAGATAAATGGAAAATGACAAGATAAGAGTGGGTATCACTCACGGAGACATCAATGGAATCGGATATGAGGTCATTCTGAAGGCTTTTTCAGATCCGGGTATGTTGGATTTGTGTACACCGGTCATTTACGGCTCTCCCAAAGTGGCGGCATATCATCGTAAGGCTATGGATATCCCGACCAATTTCAGTATAGTATCTTCTGCTGCTGATATACAGGACGGGCGTGTCAATATTGTAAACTGTACGGATGAGGAGCTGAAGGTAGAACTGACCAAGCCTACAGAAGAAGCGGGGCGCGCTGCTCTGGCCGCTTTGGAAATGGCTTTGCGGGATTATAGGGAAGGCTTGTTTGACGTATTGGTGACAGCTCCGATCAATAAGCATACCATTCAGTCGGATTCTTTCCATTTCCCGGGACATACCGAATATATAGAGGAAAGGGTAGGAAATGGTGAAAAGGCTTTGATGATTCTTCTGAAGGGAGATTTCCGTGTGGCTCTTGTTACAGGACATGTGCCGGTGAGTGAGATTGCGAAAGATCTGACCAAGGAACTGATCATGGAAAAAATCGCTATTTTCCATAAGTCCTTAAAGCAGGATTTCGGTATTGATAATCCGCGTATCGCTGTTTTCTCCCTGAATCCTCACGCCGGTGATAACGGACTGATTGGTTCGGAAGAACAGACTGTCATTGTTCCGGCTATGGAAGAGATGATCAGAAAAGGGATCCAGTGCTTCGGCCCTTATCCGGCCGACGGTTTTATGGGATCAGGAAACTATCGTCTGTTCGATGGCATTCTTGCCATGTATCATGATCAGGGCCTGGCTCCGTTCAAGGCTTTGGCTATGGACGAAGGGGTAAATTTTACAGCTGGCCTTCCTATTGTCCGTACATCTCCGGCTCATGGTACAGCCTATGATATAGCAGGTCAGGGTATAGCGTCGGAAGACTCGTTCCGTCAGGCTATTTATGTAGCAATCGATGTATTCCGTAACCGGTGTATTGAAGAGGAAATCAATGCCCATCCGTTACGGAAGCAATATTACGAGAAACGTGATGACAGTGATAAATTGAAACTGGATACAATAGAAGAAGAGGATTGACATGAAATTTGCAATTATAGCGGCCGGGGAAGGTTCTCGACTTTCCCAGGAAGGAGTTGCATTGCCTAAACCGTTGGTACAGCTTAATGGTGTGGCAATGATAGACCGTCTGGTACATATCTTTGCGCAGAACGGGGCCGAAGAAGTGGTTGTGATAATCAATAATGAGGTAGAACAGACAAAGGCGTATGTGACTAGGATGAAGGAACGTGCAGAAGTCCCTTTAAGAGTTGTGATAAAGACTACTCCCAGTTCCATGCATAGCTTTTATGAACTGAGTCCTTATCTGAAGGATGACAGGTTCTGTCTGACCACGGTGGATACAATATTCCGGGAAAAGGAATTCGCTTCTTTTATCGAAGCCTTCAAGAAGTCGGACAAGGACGGTATGATGGCTGTTACGGATTATATTGACGATGAAAAGCCATTGTATATCTCAACTGATGACTCCATGAGGATTACAGGTTTTCATGATACGGCTGTTTCTGGCTGTAAGTATATATCCGGAGGTATCTATTGTCTGACACCGAAAGCTATCGGGACATTGGAACGGTGCATGTCGAAGGGCATGTCCCGTATGCGTAATTTCCAGCGGGAATTGATCGCAGAAGGATTGTGGCTGGATGCGTATCCGTTCAGTAAAATATTGGATGTTGATCATGCCAGTGATATAATCAAGGCTGAAACTTTTTTAAACTATAAAGAATAAAAACAGAGAAATGTTGGGAAGAGGAGAGAAAATTCGCTTACTCGGAGTCAGCCGAGGTAACGAGTATTCACCTAATCATGTAGGAAATGATGCTGCTATTTTTCAGGGAACGGCACATGAATTGGAAAAAAAAGGGTTTGATGTCGTAATCTGTCCCGAAAAACAGTTTGTAGAAGAGAATCTGGAGGCTGATATTATTTTTGATATGGCACGTGACCGTGCTACAGTCAATCGGCTGAAAGAGTTGGAAGATAAAGGAGCGTTAGTGGTCAATTCAGCATATGGCATTGACAATTGTGTCCGTAAGGAGATGACAGAACTGTTGATTGCCAATGGGGTACCTCATCCGGAAAGCTTCATCATTCCGACAGACGGAGCCTTTACACCGGATGTATTTCCTTGTTGGATTAAACGGGGAAATTCCCATGCCATTGTAAAGGAAGATGTAGTCTATGTGGAATGTAAGGAGGAGGCCGAACATGTTATGGCGGATTTCCGTCGCCGGGGAATTCCTGTAGCAGTGGTAAATGAACATTTGGTCGGTGATCTGGTCAAGTTTTATGGAGTCTTGGGGACTGATTTCTTTTATACTTTCTATCCGAGTGAACAGTCGCACAGTAAGTTTGGGCTGGAGGCCATCAACGGTGAGACAAGAGGTTATCCGTTTGATGTCAAAAAACTTCAAGAGTATGGAAACCGGGCGGCTACAGCTTTGGATGTGCCGATTTACGGAGGAGATTGTGTCGTTTCAAAGACCGGTGAAATCCGTATAATAGATTTTAATGACTGGCCTAGTTTCGCCCGTTGCCGTGAGGAGGCTGCGCCTAAAATTGCCGAATGTATATATAATCGTATCATGTCAAAACTGGAAAGAAAATGAGTGGGGAGAAAAAGGGACTTGAAGCGTCTTTCAAGTCGATGGATACCGAAGAGTTTTTGGATATTCATTTCAACCGTCCTATCGGTTATGTCTGGGCTTTGTTCTTTCAGCGTCTGGGGGTGCATCCGAATGTTGTGACTATCCTGTCTATTATTTTAGGCATAGGTGCAGCGGTTATGTTCTATTATCCGGATATGACGCATACCATCATTGGTATTTTGCTGTTGATGTGGGCGAATCATTATGACAGTTGTGACGGGCAATTGGCACGGATGACCGGTAAGAAAACCCGTTGGGGGCGTATGCTGGATGGCTTTGCTGGAGATATCTGGTTCTTTTCCATTTATTTTGCCATTTGTTTAAGGCTTACAGACCAGCCGTTGCCTTTTCATATCGGAGCGGAACAAGGTTGGACCTGGGGGATATTTATCTGGCTTCTGGCTCTTGTTTCCGGTACAGTCTGCCACAGCAAACAATGTACGTTGGCCGATTATTACCGGAATATCCATCTGTTTTTCCTGAAAGGAAAAGCAGGGAGTGAGCTGGATAATTTCAGACAGCAGCGGGAAATTATGCATAGCTTGCCATGGAAAGGTAATTTTTGGTGGAAAATGTTTCTTTACTTCTATGGTAATTATACCCGTCAGCAGGAGCAGATGACCCCTAACTTCCAGCGTTTCTATACGTTTGTGCAGCAGAAATACGGTGAAGATATCCCTCAGGATTTGCGGGATGAATTCCGTAAGGGTAGTCTTCCATTGATGAAATATACCAATATCCTCACTTTCAATACCCGGGCTATTGCATTGTATATCAGCTTGCTGATAGGGGAGCCTTGGCTGTATTTTGTTTTTGAGATAGTAGTGATGACATTATTGTTTGTTTATATGCACCGCAGACATGAGGCCATGTGTGCTGCTCTTTATGCAAAATACGCTGACAAATGAAAGAAAAGTTTAGAAATATATTTTGGTTCTTCGGTATATTTGCCATAATCGTGATGCTCTGCACCTTCGATATGGACTATCAGGAGTTGTGGCAGAATCTGAAGAAAGCCGGATATTGGTTTCCGGCGGTAATCCTTTTGTGGGTCTTTATTTATCTGCTGAATGCATGGTCATGGTATATTATTATCCGTGACGGGAAACATGCTGAGGTACCATTCTGGAAAGTCTATAAACTGACTATCTCCGGTTTTGCCTTGAATTATGCCACTCCTGTAGGACTGATGGGAGGGGAGCCGTACCGGATTATGGAACTTACTCCCTATGTGGGGGGAAGTAAAGCTACTTCATCGGTTATCCTGTATGTGATGATGCATATTTTTTCCCATTTCTGTTTCTGGCTTTTTTCTGTGTTTCTGTACATAGCCTTTGAACCGGTAAATGTAGGTATGGGAGTCCTGTTGGCTGTAGTCGGCGCTTGTTGTGTACTGGCTATCTATTTTTTTATGAAAGGATATAAACATGGTATGGCTGTGCGTACACTCAAGTTGTTGTGTCATGTTCCTTACATAAGGAAATGGGCGAGAAGGTTTGTTCAGGAAAGAATGGATAGTCTGGAGCGGGTAGACGCTCAGATTGCGGAACTGCACAAGCAGCGCAAACTCACTTTTTATGCGTCTTTTGGACTTGAGTTTCTTGCCCGTATCGCAGGTTGTCTGGAAGTATTCTTCATCTTGAATATTCTGACTTCCGATGTAAGTTTTCTGTCGTGTATATTAATTATGGCATTTACATCATTGTTTGCGAATTTGTTTTTCTTTTCCCCCATGCAGTTGGGGGCACGTGAAGGCGGATTCGCTTTGGCTACGGGAGGGCTGGCTATATCGAGTGCATTTGGTATCTATACCGGACTGATTACGCGTGTACGTGAATTAATTTGGATTGTTATCGGGGTGCTTTTGATGAAAGTGGGTAACGGCACCGGAAAAATCAATAAGAATGAATAAGTTGACAGATTTGAAAGGTATCATTTTTGATTATGGTGGTACCATTGATACGAACAGCCGTCATTGGGCGGAAGTTTTATGGGAGAAATATCAGCTTTCCGGTGTTCCTGTAACGAAGGAGGAATTCCGTGAAGCATATGTATATGGTGAACGTACGTTGGCAAAAGTTCCGTTGGTGAAACCTGAGCATAATTTTTTGGATGTACTCCGTATCAAGACCGGATTGCAGATAAACTATCTGGTGGAAAACTGTAAATTGGACGGCAGTGTTGCTGTAGGTAAGAGTTATGCTTTGAATATAGCTTCCGCTTGTTACCAGTATGTCATTGACGTTATGAAACGTACCCGTCCGGTAGTCAGAGAACTTTCAGGACGCTATAAGCTGGTATTGGTCTCCAATTTTTATGGGAATATACAGACTATATTGAAAGATTTTCAATTGTATGACTGTTTTTCAAGTATAGTGGAGTCATCCGTGGTTGGTGTACGTAAACCCGATCCTGCTATTTACCGTTTGGGCGTTGAGGCAATGGGATACGCTGCCGAAAATGTTCTGGTGGTGGGTGATTCTTTTTCGAAGGATATTGTACCGGCAAAGTCGGTAGGGTGTAAGGCAGCCTGGTTGAAGGGAGAAGGATGGGGAAATGAAGAGATTGATGAATCTCTTCCGGATCTGATCATTACTGATCTTCCCGAGTTGTTGGAGTACATACCCTGAATTATATTAAAGGATTTAATTTGATAGAAGATGAAAAATCAGCAGACAGCACTTGTCGCAAAACAATATATTATTCCGTTCATCCTTTTGACATCCCTTTTTTTTCTATGGGGGTTCGCACATGCAATATTGGATGTATTGAACAAACATTTTCAGGAACTGTTGTCCATTACGAGGGCCCATTCGGCCATGATTCAGGCAACCATGTATCTGGGATATTTCATAATGGCGGTTCCGGCAGGTCTGTTTATTGCCCGATTCGGATATAGGAAAGGTGTTGTATTGGGACTTCTGTTATATGGAATAGGGTCATTGTTGTTTATTCCAGGACAATATTGGATGTCGTTCAACTTTTTTCTGTTTTCCTTATTCGTTATCGGCTGTGGACTGACGTTTCTGGAGACTGCGGCTAATCCTTATGTGACTGAACTTGGTCCGAAGGAAACGGCTGCCAGTCGCTTGAATTTTGCCCAGTCATTCAATGGTTTAGGGTGCATATGTGCTCCTATAATAGCTGGTGTGATTCTGTTTTCGGACAACGGAGAAATAGGTGGTGGAAATGTAGCTCTTCCATATGCCGGTATGGGAGTCGTAGTCCTTTTGGTCGCATTGGTCTTTTCACGTGTGCAGTTGCCCGAAATCAGGCATGAGGTTGAGGTAGATACCACCGGCCGTAAAGTAGGATTGTGGTCACATCGTCTGTTTGTATTTGGTCTGGTGGCTTTGTTTGCCTATGAAGTGAGCGAGATATCCATCAACAGCTTTTTTATCAACTATGTGGTAGACCAACAATGGATGAGTGCCCGTGACGCTTCTCTGGTCCTTTCGTTCGGCGGCTTGAGTCTGTTCATGATCGGACGGTTTCTGGGCAGTTGGATCATGCGTAGGGTCTATGCGGAAAGAATGTTGCTTTATTGTGCTACCGGTACAGTGATAACTACTGTTGTGGTGATGTTCAATTTGGGATGGATTTCCATGGTTGCATTGATATTGGGATATGCTTTTGAGGCGATCATGTTTCCTACAATCTTTGCCTTGGCGTTGAAAGGATTGGGCGAACATACCAAACGGGCTTCATCTTTTCTTATGATGTCACCGGTTGGAGGTGTCGTTGGTCCGTTATTGATGGGATATGTAGCCGATATGACGACGATTGCCTTTGCTTTTGTTGTTCCTTTGGTCGGATACATGGTAGTGTGGGTATATGCCCGAAAAGTATATTGTCTGTCCTTCATCGCTCCTGAAGGGGAGGAGCGTTAAAGGGCAATAGCTTGTAGTTTGCTTTCTCTGACAATTTTCAAGGCTTCTTCTTCCGTACCGCAGAATGGACCGGATTTGGCCAGTTTGATGGTAGACATGGCGGCGGCGAAGCAACCTGCTTCAGCATACGATGCATTCTGGTTGCGCATATAGAGATATCCCAGCATGTAGGTGTCTCCACATCCGGTCGCATCAACTATTTCTGTAGGCGGATAGGCTGGAATCTTATAGAATTTCCCTTCGGCCAGAATCAATGATCCTTCGCTGCCCAATGTAAGCAGAACTTCTTTTACTCCCCATTGGGCCAATAGGGTAGAAGCTTCTTCATAGTCTTTTGAACCTGTAAGGACTTCTGCTTCATGCTCGTTGACTTTCAGAATATCAATGTGTTTCAGTGCTTCTTTCTTGTCTTTCCAGTCGACCGGATAGACTTGTTCTCCTCTTACTTCGCGCAGATATCCTTGTGCATCGACCGAAAGGGTTCCTTTTTGGGAGAGGTATTTGATGACATCCAGTGAAAAATCATCCGATAGCAGACTTCCCAGGTGGTAAAAGCGTGCGTTTTCGTCTTTCAGGTCATTTACCGTAAAAGGGTCGGCCTTTGCCAATACCCGCTGTTTGCGGTTATTCTGGTTTTCCCCATAGATGTTTTCAAAATAGACCGTATGCCGACTGGGCAGAACTTTTACTTCAATTCCTTTTTCTCGAAGCTCTTCTACCGCTTTGATTTCGCTGGGAGCTAAGGCTGTTACCAGTTTATAGTTTTTCTTATTGTTCAAATGATTGATCCCATGTGAAAAATAATACGATGTACCTCCCGGCATGTATGTGGTTTGTTTGGGAGTGACAATTTTGTCTAATGTTATGTGTCCGATACAACAGATGTCATTCATTTTAACTGCAATTTTCTTTTTTACCCAAAATGACTGCAAATATAGTGCTTTTACCTTGATTTGTGGTAAGATTTCAGGTTTTTATCTCAGTTTTTATTTATGCTTGTTACCGTTTTGGAATACTTTTTGTTAGAGTGGAGAAGCGTATTTCTCTTTTTCTTGTCTGTTTTATCTGAAAAAATATCCAATTCTTCTGATTCTTGCAGATTTTTTTAGGGGAAAAGTAAATAAATTCAAAACAAAGTCTTACATTTGACAACATTAAAATTATATAACTTTGTGATTTAGGATAAAGAGAAAAACACATTTGAAAAATGGAAAAAATGAATGTAAAGCCAGCTACAGGTAAACTTGGTGTGCTGTGTGTAGGTTTAGGTGCAGTAGCGACCACTTTTATGACAGGCGTGTTGATGGTTCGTAAGGGACTGGCAAAACCTGTCGGTTCAATGACTCAATATGATAAGATCCGTGTCGGAAGAGGAGCCAATAAAAAATATCTTCACTATAATGAAATCGTTCCAATTGCAGATTTGAAGGATATCGTTTTCGGTGCATGGGATGTATATCCGGCCAACGCTTACGAGTCTGCCATCAATTGTGAAGTGTTGAAGGAAAAAGACATCAATCCGGTTAAGGATGAACTGGAAAAGATTGTTCCTATGAAGGCAGCTTTTGACCATAATTATGCCAAACGTCTGGACGGTAACAATGTGAAGGATTGTGCTACCCGTTGGGACATGGTTCAGGAGCTGCGTAAGGACATACATGATTTCAAGGAAAAGAATGGATGTAGCCGTATTGTCGTGCTTTGGGCTGCATCTACAGAAATCTATGTTCCTGTGTGTGAGGATGTCCATGGAACTTTGGCTGCTTTGGAAGAAGCCATGAAGAAGGACGACCGCGAGCATATAGCCCCATCCATGTGTTATGCATATGCGGCGTTGATGGAAGGTGCTCCGTTTATCATGGGGGCTCCTAATACAACAGTCGACATCCCGGCTATGTGGGAGCTTGCCGAGAAGACCAAGATGCCTATTGCGGGTAAAGATTTCAAGACGGGACAGACATTGGTCAAATCAGGTTTCGCTCCGATTATCGGTACCCGTTGCCTCGGATTGTCGGGATGGTTCTCAACCAATATTCTTGGGAACCGTGACGGATTGGTTTTGGATGAACCGGCCAATTTCCATACGAAAGAAGTAAGTAAGCTTTCTACATTGGAATCCATTCTGGTTCCGGAAAACCAGCCTGATCTGTATACCAATTATTACCATAAAGTACGTATCAACTATTATCCTCCACGTAATGACAATAAGGAAGGATGGGATAATATCGATATTTTCGGATGGATGGGATATCCGATGCAGATTAAGATTAATTTCCTGTGCCGTGATTCGATTTTGGCAGCTCCGTTGTGTCTGGACCTGGTTCTGTTGAGCGATCTGGCAGCCCGTGCGGGTCGTTATGGTATCCAGCGTTTCCTGAGCTTCTTCTTGAAGAGTCCGATGCATAACTATGAAGAAGGTGAGATTCCTGTAAATCATCTGTTCCAGCAGTATGTTATGTTGAAGAATGCCCTGCGTGAAATGGGCGGATACGAAGCTGATGAGGAAATAGACTAATGCATGTAAATATTTTTGTTTTCTGTTTTTACTATATATTTGCAGAGGCCGGTCCGTGAGGATTGGCCTCTGATGTTTGGAGGAATGTGGGTATTAACGTTTTTAAAATAGATTATTAAAATGGTTAATACTACATAAAAGTCGGTCTATTTATCATTTTTTCCATGTGCCTATTTGCCAAATAGAATTAAGAGCAGTAATTTCGCCTGAATTCTGTAGAAATTTAAGTGTAGCTAGATTGTTATTATGATAAAACAATTACTGTCGGTAATTATATTGTGGCTTTGTGCATTGAATGTCTTCGGGCAGATACATGGAGTTGTAACAGATTCCGATACAGGAGATCCGATTCCTTATCTTAATATATATTATGAGGGGAAAGGGGTTGGTACAATAACCGATATTGATGGTAAATACTCTATTGATTATCATGAAGGTTGGAATAAATTGACCTTTTCAATGGTAGGTTATGCCACACAGGTTATTTCTGTATCTGCCAGAACTGGAGAGTTGAATTTGAAGATGAAGTCGGATCTCGTATTGGATGAGGTTATTGTGAAGCCTAAAAAAGAAAAGTATTCCAGAAAAAATAATCCTG